>Ga0325402_1005723_pt1 | contig 11671 bp, 9 predicted proteins | sample PopdelMetagenome_22_FD_207212 | JGI IMG/M metagenome (GOLD analysis project Ga0325402, IMG submission 207212) | Populus deltoides microbial communities from Bellville, Georgia, United States - Xylem-PdKOR-R3 | ecosystem: Host-associated > Plants > Phyllosphere > Stem > Wood/Secondary xylem...
GTAGCTTTAGCGAGTAACAAGTACTGTTGTCTTTTCTGAACCTACTCCTTTTGTCTTGTAAGAGAAAAATATTGGAGATAAATGTTGAGTTTTCTAGGATTGCACTACATCCACTCGAAATATCTTTCATTTTTTTTTAATGCTATTCAATCTGTTTTTTAAAATATTATTATTTTAAAAAATATTAAATTAATATTTTTAAGTGTTTTTTTTATAGTCTTGATGTATTGATGTTAAAAATAAAAAATTATCTCAATGTATTTTTAATAAAAAAATATTTTTAAAAAATCATGCACCAAACTATATTATATAAGAAAAATAATATCAAAACGTTAATTATTAGGTGGACTTCCACATTTCATGGCTACAACTAAATGATATTATAGTGGACTATACAGCACTGGATATTGTACAGGAATTGTTACATGGTTGTTATTTTTTGTTTTTGTGTGTGTGTATATATATATATATATATATATATATATAACAACACTGCGTCATGTATTTTATAGAGTTAATTATGCTACTTCTGTATTTATAATATTTTTCCTGTTTCATTTTCCCTTTTTAATTACTTTTTTATAGCAATAATTCTGGAAAGAGACAATTTTGATACATATGAAAACTTACTCATTCGTCTATTCATGGTCATTTGCAATATTAAATTAGTGTTATTAAAACCAAATCGGTGTAGATAAAATGATAACAACACCGCACTCAAATTGTTTTTTTTTTTTTTTTTGAAGTTTGTTTGAGTGGAAGCATCAGTTAAAAGGAAGAGGGCTTGGATTAGAGAAAAAAATAAAATTGTTTTTGAACTTTTATTTAATAGCTTAAATTTTTAATTAAAATGAGTTATTTTTAACATAGTATTATATAGTTTATATCAATATAATCAATGACATACATTAAAAAAAATGGAAATATATCATTTTAATTAAAAAAAGAAAAAGATCCTACAACAAGCACGTGTGATTTTAATTAAAATAAGGGATACCCTACTTTGTTTTATAAAAAAATAAAGCAATTTTCTTTTTTTTTATCTTCAAAAGGAAAAGAAAACACATTGTTATGTGATTTCATCATCATCTCCTCTGTTATTTGGCTGTGGTAATATATAGCTAATTTATTTTTATTTTTATTTTTATTTTTATTTTTTAATGGACTGGTGGTGGACGCATTATACTTTTTTCAGTGTTAGGTATCATGCATCTAAAGCATGTATTAATTTTTTTGGCACCGATAATTAAGTAATGATCCTAAAGGTTGATTTGGAAAAGTTGTGACTGTGATTTTTAAAAGATTATAAATTATAAAAATAATACATGGAAAGGATCATAATATTAACTTTTAAAGTATTTAAAAGTTATTGTTATAGTTAATTAAAAGCCGCAGTTACATCTAAAATGATGATTTTTTTTATTTACGTGGGTGTCTGGGCCAACTTGTGCGCACCACAACTAATCCTACGGCCCATTGAACATCCTGCAAACCCAGTAAACATATAAGGCACCGTAGGGATGACAGGCGTACACATAAAAACTCGAATCTAGGAGCAGCAGGAGGAGACAAGGCCCTCCCACCATCAGGTCAAGACCCTCAGTGCCTAAAATGATGATTCTTAAACGGTCACTAAGTATCATTAGTTTCTTCTTAGTCAAACATGTATCATTGGATCATTTTTTGAAAGCATTTCCCATTTCCTAACAAAAACAATTTCCCATTAAATTGAAAAGATTTTCTTCCTAGGAAGATAAAACATCCAACCCCCATATAATTGAATTAATATCTTTACCTTTTACGAGCAAGAGTTTCCAAACATTGCACATTGACAAATGAAAAACAAATTTTTATCAGTATATCTTTATTAAAAATTAATGTATCAAGAAAAAATTACAGGTATAAATTTTCAACAAAACAAATACGTTTTAGTAAAAGCGTGCTGGGTTTAGTGATGCCAAGCCTCGAGACGCTGGGCTTAGCAATGTGCCCTGCTTTAGGCATGCTTGGTCTGGCACTAGCCAAACCCAAACACCATAGGACTTGGCAGTGTGCCAAACTTTAGAAACTCTGAATATGGCGCTAGCCAGATCCTAACATGATTGGGCTTCACAGTGTGTCAAGCCCTGAAAACGCAGGATATGGCGCTAGCCAGACCCTGACGTGATCGGGCTTAGTAATGTGTCAAGCTTGGGTGTGCCCAATGAAATGATCATATCTTCTCTTGGTATGTCCAAGAAGATCGTCCTCCCTTGGCACACTTAAAAGAATGAAGTAATGTGGGTCTGACGAACATGCCAGACCCAAGGTATTTAGACTTGACATTTAGCCAAATTCAAGGTAACGTGGGTCTGGTAAACATGCCAGACTAAAGTACATGGGCTTGTCAGTTAGCCAAATCTAAGGTAAAGTGGGTCTGACAACATGCTAGACTCAAGGCACTTGCTTGGCAGTCCAGTAAATTCCAGGTAATAATCATCCTCCCATACATCCTTTCTGGGACACACCCAAAGAAATGACCATCCTCCCTTGACACACCCAAAGAAATAACCATCCTCTATTTGCACATCCAAGAGAATGAAGTAATGTGGGCCTAACAAATATTTTCAGACCCAAGGTACTTGGACTTGGCCATCCACCAAGTCTAAGATAACGTGGGTCTAGTAAACATGCTAGATCTAAGGCACTTGGACTTGGCAATCAAGACTAGGAGAAAAGCTTAGTTCCCATGGGCTCAGCTACATCTGATGTTTTGAACCATAATCTCTCTACACTTTTTAGGTGCATAAAAGTTCTTTAGAAACCTATCATATTTCTATCAAATATTAATATAGATGTAAGAGATATTTATACCCCATTAAATACTATTAAGGTAAAATTATACTTCAAATCTTTCTCTTCATAAAAAACAAGACTCGTGGGTTATAAATACACCATGAAACCTTCAAATCAAAGGTTCACAATCTTCATTCTCTGTTGTATATGTATTTTCAGAGCATTTTTTTCTAAAATATTATTGTATTTTTTTTCTCTAAAAAGATATTTATTTAAGTATCAAAGTGTTCCTATCTCCACCAAAAAAGATTTTTTTGCAGGTACTAGCTACTTTGACCTATCAAACACCAAGTATATGCCATCAACTATCTTAAATAGGGAAGGTGAATGAGATTTCTATGACCGATTACTCAACTCGGGAGCACTATTTTTAGGCTACTTAAAATTTTTAAAACTTCATCAATAAACATTAGAATCCTTCTAGAGCTCGAGATTCTCAAAATTCTTAAAATCTTATGCGTACATTATCCATTATTAATTTTGCATAAAATATTGTACTTACAAAAGATGTAAAATATTTTATGAGATAAGAAAAAAAACATCTTCTGAGGTCCATAAGAAATGATGTAAAAATATTAATATCAGCATATTTTCTCTAGCTATTAGATTATTGGACTGAAATAATAAAATAATCAATTGACATTAGAGCATGGTCACTGAAGGCATTGCACTATAAGCTTACAACTAGGAGTAGTCTAATACAGGACGACGAGTAGTAACAATGGAATTCAACTTAGCGTCATAAACACAACGAAACATTGAACCTATGAAACTTGGTTCACTCAACCGAACGAGATCGGATCAACACAAAAATATAAAATATAAAATAAAATAATGTTATTTTTATAAAAATAGTTGATACAATTTGATTTATTATCTCAATACGAAATAAATAAAAGCATTGAGCTATACATATATTTGGTAGGAGAAAAAAATTATAATATTTTAAAAATAAATTTATACATTTTAAAAACATAAATTAAAAAAACTCTTACTCTCCAAAAATATTTGAGATTGTGGTAAAAAATAATTTTTTATTTAAAATATATCAAAATAATTTTTTAATTTTATATCAACACATTAAAATTATTATAAAATACTAAAATATATTAATTTAAAATCTTTTCAAGATAAAAATATTTTTAAAAAACATATAAAAATATAAGCAGTTCATTTTACATGCCTGTTTGAAATTCAGATTCAACTTGTTTTTTCTAAAATTTTTATTTTTATTTTTTAATGTTTTAATGTATTAATATTTAAAATTAATTTTTTTAAAAAATATTTTTTTAATATATTTTTAAATAAAAACACAAATTAAAAAATAATCCCTGCGACATTACCGCACACTCTCAGGCGGTAGGATATCTATACCCATAAATGGTAAAAGCTGATTCCGTGCAGAAAGGGAAACAAAAAGATTCCATCCGATATATCGCCATTTTCATTTCCAGATTCTCCTCCATCTTTGGACCCTATATATACCTCCTCATTCTCCCCCAGCACACCTCAACCTTCCTCATTCAACAGCTTGAAAACCCTCAAATCTTATCAAATATGGCTTTTCGAAAATTATTTTTGAAGGGTACCATCACCAGCGGTTGTCGAGTTCCATCACCTGCAGCAACTCTAGACCACTCATCATCACCCATTAAATCCCTTCCAACGCCAAAAAATAATGCCCCATCAAAAACTAACCTACACAAAGAGCCTCTCACCGGAGATTCAGTCGATAAAGGATTTTTCCGGCGATTCCTTCACCGTAGAGCTGTTAACCAGTTACCAGAGTTCATCTCCATTCCGATTGGAGAGAAGCTAAGAGAAAAGCTCAAAGGGTTCAACATTTCCAGTGACCGGCTCCACCTTGATGGTCTGACCCCACCGGAACAGGTCGCCGGAGAGGCGAATACTTTCGGAATTTCTGTTGAGAATGCGAAGAAGGTCCTGAGGGTTTCTCTGATGGAGAAGTTGAAGGCGAGACTTAGAGGGATCCCAAAAGTATCGATTATGTATTCGGAGTTTGTTAAAGTCTGTGTTGATGAGTGTGGAAACGAAGATCAAGGTGTTGAGTTTGCAAGGATGATTGACCAGTCTGGAAACGTCATCGTTTTAGGGAACATTGTGTATCTCAGGCCTGAGCAGGTATTAATTACTTTTATTTGATTAATTAATAAACTGGTAGTTTTTGTCTATGTGTAGCATATTTTTATTTGATAAAATTTTTTAAGGAAATCAAAACATATTATTTTCTTAAAGGTTTTTTCTAATAATTCATTCTGAATCGACATGTCACCGAATTATTTATTGGGCTGTTCCGAGTCTAATAACAGCGATGCATCCTACTTATGATCCAAGTGGTTTGGTGTGACTGTCCTATGTCGACTTGTTTTCCTGGACTTGCCATTTGCCAAGGGACAACCAAAGAAATATTATCATAATAATGATATTCTGATTAAGTCTAATTTATACAATTCTGTTTATCACGCTAAACATCAACACATCTAAATTTCTTTTTTGTGTACCAGGTGGCGAAATCAATGGAGCACATGATATCACAGACTATGGCAACTCCGAATGATCCAAGAAGAACACAGCTTGAGCATATGGAGAAACTAAAGGCAATAATTGATAAAAAGGCTAGAACCCAGGTACGAGCGGAGCTTTGTTGTGGGCTGGGCTTTATAATGATCCAGACACTTGGGTTCATGAGGCTCACCTTCTGGGAACTGAACTGGGATGTCATGGAGCCGATATGCTACTTCGTGAGCTCCTTCAACTCTGCAATAGCCTTTGGTTTCTTCCTAAGAACATCCATCGATCCTTCTTTTGAAGGGTACTTCCAGCGCCGATTCAAGACCAAACAAAAGAAACTCATGGTGCTTCATGGATTTGATGTCCAAAAATATAACCAACTTCGCAGAGTTTTTTATCCTAACCTCGGTTATGGTTTACCACAATCCGAATATTACAAACCCGGGCACCCTGAAGACGGGGCCTTAGTTTCTTAGCCAATCCATGCATGGGAATGAGTTCGAGCATGTTCCTGCTAATAAAGTAGGGCGTAAAGAATGAATAGAGAACCTTTTGTTGCAATGCCAGAAACTTTTTTTCAGGCATCGAATGATCCGGCCTTGTTAGAGTTTACTAATTGAAGGCTTCGACAGGATGGTGAAAATTTGAAGATCCATCATAGCATAGAAGCTGGAGTCAAGCTAGCAAAAAGGAACGGGAGTTTGCTGTTCTTATTTTCCTTTTTCTTTTTTTCCTTGTAAGCTGTAAATTATGAAATATAATGCCTCAGTAGAGCGATCCAAATCTTCTTTATTGTTGACGATAAAGATCCAATTGTCAGTAGTGTTTTCATGCCTCTCATCCTTTATAAATCATGCATAAAGACAACAGTTCCATTGCCTTTGAACGATACCTGGTGATCTGGTGACCAGGGATTTTAGGATTCTTAAATCAAATCAATCAAGGCAGCGATTCCTAGCCCTATAAAAAAAGGTAAAGACTTTTATCCCGAAACGATGAGTGTCTTGTAACGAAGAAAACATCAGTAAGAATTGTAACGAAGAAAACATCAGAAGAATCCATCAATGAATGAGAAATAAACGATGAGTGTCTTGTAACGAAGAAAACATCAGAAGAATCCATCAAAGAATGAGAAAATTTCACTCCAAGAATCCTTGTTTGTTTACTGAATAAGAATTAAAGAATCCCAGCAAATTGGGGGCTAGGAATCATGTTAGGCAGTCGATTCCATTTGCGTGTGCGCGCAAGAGATTCTTTACAACCTAGTGAGAAGTATACTTGCACCATTTTCTCTCGTGCATGGTAGATGTTGGCCACCATCAAATTCTTAATTCTACACGACAACAGGTGGAATCTGCACTTGAATCAACATCACATTAATCCATAAATTGATGTTTTCTTGGTTCCCCCTCTTTCCTTGCACTGAAACAGACAGGAAACACCGGCCGGCACCATTACCTTAACTTCCCAAACCACGGGGTCTCCCTTAGTTGGAATCCGTCATGGCACGGATCCATTTCCTTTATTAGACGCATCAATAATTGGTGAATGATTATGATTATCAATCTTGCAACTTCATTTTCTTGATAATTACTATCACGTCATAAAGTTCGGCAAGATCCAAACATAGCCCATCAATAAACATTAGAATCCTTTCAGAGCTTGAGATGCCCTTAACAACGGAATTCTCGTATTCTTACAGGAACATTGACACTTGTTTATTTTGCAGAAAATATTTTACATATGAAAAATGTAAAATATATTTTCTGTGATAAAAAAAAGAACACACTTTCATATAAATATTTATTTTATAATTATTATTTATTATTAAAAAATAATAAATACATGTGTGTGTGGCTTTTGATGGATCTAATTTTTTTATTTCATCATCTCTTTAAAATGAATTCGTAGTAATTATTGGTTATTATTTTTTGAAAAATATAAGTTTTTCTCTTTCCTTTATTAAAAAAATCCCAAAAATTTTGCTAAAGATTAAAATATTTCATATGCTCCTCCATATATCCCTCCCCCTTGTCCCCCTGCAGCCCTGCACCCTCAAGCTCCATTCAATTGCGCGCTTCATATGGCGTTTCGGAAATTATTTTCGAGGCGTGCCATCATCAACAGTTATAGAGTTTCATCACCCGCTGGCGCGGCAACTCTAGACCATTCATCATCACCCATGAGATACAACAGTACCACAAAATAATGCAACGTACAGAACCAACCTACACAAAATGCTTCTCACCGGAGATTCCATCGATAAAGGATTTTTCAGGCGATTCCTTCACCGTACAGCCGTTGACCGGTTATCAGAGTTCCTCTCCATTCCGGTTGGAGAGAAGTTAAGAGAAAAGCTCAAAGATATCAGCCGTTTCGGAATTTATGTTGAGAATGCGAAGAATATTCTTAGTCTTCTCTGGTAATCTTCTCTGGTAAAGGAAACAATCAAGGCATGTCATCGATGGGGTGGTACTGATAAGGGACAGCGTACATAATGAACTCCGTCGGGAGTTACAGACGACCTAACTAAAGCAGCAGGAAACGAAACGGAACTGCATCTTTATAGAAGGAACTCAACTCCTCGGCTATTGGAGGTCCTAATATGACTGACTCTAAGATAACAGTTCCATTGGCTTTGAACAGTAACTGGTGACCAGGGATTTTAGGATTCTTAAATCAATCAATCAAGGCAGCGATTCCTAGCCCTATAAAAAAGGTTAAGACTTCTATCCCGAAACGATGAGTGTCTTGTAACGAAGAAAACATCAGAAGAATCCATCAAAGAATGAGAAAATTTCACTCCAAGAATCCTTGTTTGTTAACTGAATAAGAATTAAAGAATCCCAGCAAATTGGGGGCTAGGAATCATGTTAGGCAGTCGATTCCATTTGCGTGTGTGCGCAAAGATTCTTTACAACCTAGTGAGAAGTCTACTTGGACCTTTTTCCCTCTTGCATGGTAGATGTTGGCCACCATCAAATTCTTAATTCTACAGGACAACAGGTGGAATCTGCATCACATCAATCCATAAATCCATGTTTTCTCGGTTCCCCCTCTTTCCTTGCACCGAAACAGATAGGATCCCGTGCAAGAATTGTTGGCGCAGTTGGCGTGGGAACACCGGCACCATTACCATAACTTCCCAAACCAAGGGGTCTCCCTTAGTTGGTATCCGCCATGGCACGGATCCATTTCCTTCATTTGACACATCAATAATTTGTGAATGCTTATGATTTTCAATCTTCCAACTTCATTTTCTTGATAATTACTATGACGTCATAAAGTTTTATAAAATCTTTACTTTACTGATGAATTTTTTCTGCGTATGTCCACTGATCAGTAGTGTTTGCTTTTGAAACTATGGAGCCTGACCTAGTTGATATAGTGACGGCATTCTGGTGACAAAAACAAGCATTCTTCCTACGAGGCCCACTTAGCCACTAGACATTATTTGAATTACGGAATTCATGGGTTTTGGAAAATTAGAATATAAACAAGGAAAACCTCCTCCAATCACTTCAGGACCTGCTTGACGAGAAATGCACCAATATTTCTATGCGTTTATAATTTCTTCACATCACTTCTAATCATAATTATGAAACTTGATTCATCTAAAACTCTAAAACTATATCTAAACAAGTTAATCTAAATTAAATTATTTTAAAAAAAATCAAAACAATATCATTTTAAAATTAAAAAAAAAATGAAATTTTGAATAGTTTAACCCAAAACTATCAGATCATGAATCAACTAAATTTTTAACCACGTAAATTTCTCTATAAACTCTGACTATACCAGGATTTGAGCAGACGCGAGGATGATCCAAATTTAATAGCCAACCTTATAATTGTCGGTCCATGTTTGTTTATGATATATAGTTCTTTGATTTATATATATAAACACCGTACGTATGCATCTTAATCACATCCTAAATGATTAAGCAAGATGACTTATGACTATTCATGCTAAAGGTGGGCCATCTAAAATTAATTATTCCAAAGGAAGAGGAGAGGGCGGCACCATAACATTCTGGTCGCTGGAAAAATCAAGCTAATCTCCTAATGCTAAAAGAAAACGAAAAGGAAAAAGAAAGCCCAAATTTGAAAAACGACATGAATTTAGATATGAAAGTAATCAAATATAAATTTCCAAAGGACATGGAAGTCTATTCATTAATCTCTAGTGCTTCAAAAGTAAAAGAAAGCTTCCTGAAAGTAAAAGCAGGGAAAGGATACAAAAGCAAAATAATTAAAGGGGAATTGCTCTCGGCACGGATCTGAACAGTTTCTATACTTAAATGACCAAAATACCCACTGCATCTCAGCAAGGAGGGTAAAAATCATCCAGCATTGGTAGGGTGATTAATTTTGTTTTAATGCTAATAGCTAGTGTTATATAGCATTAGTTACTCTCAACTTTTAACTTTAATTACTTTATTCTTAATTGTAGTTTGGCCAAACTCTCTATCATGACTTAGATGAGTGGTCATTGAATTGACTCGGATTGGGTAAAACAATCTTTAACAAAAATATAAAATTAATCGGTTTCATCTAAGTTTCAACAAGGTAATTTGAGTTATGAGTTGAGACGTCGTAGATTTAAAAATTACACGCTTGTAATTAGTTAATTCCAAATTGATTTTTTTTTAGCTTAACATGGATATTCGGGTCAGTTTGCGCGCACTTCGACTAATCTCACTGACTCTGAAGTTAACGACCAAGTAAGATTTTAGTGGCCATGAGATTTGTGGAAATCGAATTACTGATTTCTGAAAAGAAAACACAGGGCTTAACCAATTGAGTTCCACCCCCTTAAGATTAATTCCAAGTTGATTTTAATATAGTTTAATCATAATCTTTTCTTTAATTTTTCTAAATATTTAAAGTCAAAAAATTTTAAAAAAAAATAAAAGAGAACAATTGACATTTGACAAATTGATTATTAATGAAAGTTGCACATATATTCTTGGAGGGGTTTGACATTTTCCCCGGATATGAAAAGCAGCCATCCTTGAGAATCCATGCATGTTAACTAGTGGCGATAAAATGATGCCGGCCTGCGATTTGGGGAATCCTAATCTTGCTGTAGCTTCTTGTACCAGCAATGTTTTCAGATTCAATTAATTCGAAGGACGCTAGCTTAAGTTTGCTTGTCATTTAGCATTCACTCTCAAGTGGTGTGAGTGAATTTATTTTTTATTTTTTTATCTCCGATATGAATTATTCAAGGAGATATTGAAAAATAAAATGTGAAGGCACTGCTTCATAAGTGTGGATGACTTGTCTAGAATGCAATTATAGAGAGACTCGGCTTTGTTTACACTAAAACTAGCTCAAAAATATTATTTTTTTGAAAAAAAAAGTACCCCTTTAACGGATATATATATATATTGTGTAGTTTCATGGAGTATATAAGTTCTAAATGAGTAGCTTTATTTTTATAAAATAAAATAAATAATTCTTTTAGTTTCGAAGTTTAATCAATTAACCCCTTGATCATTGTTCTTTATGTTAAAAACAAGAGAGACTAATTTATATTTTACTCTAATTTTATGAGGGAAAGATAGAATCTTTCTATCATTCTTAGAAATGCAAATGGGCACGTAGATGCTATAGGTATACACTTGCTTTCGTATCCATGGTGGTTATTTTGTGGAGTAAATTACAAAGTAGCCCCTCTAATCTTGATCGAGAAATAAATTAATTAGTCCCCCTTGTTTCATCTATTTTTTTCTATTTATAACTTATTTTATTTTTTATGCTTATATATGGAGGCATCTCCACCTGGTCGGTTGAATTTGCAGTTCTAAGAAATGTTCTTGTTACTTTAATAGATTCATATATCAAGCTCATTAAACATTTAGGCTTAATTCTCGAGAGGTTTAAGCGTGCACGTAATTTTAATTAGAGATATTGATGCATTTAACTTCGACCTTTTTCTGATGGCGACGAGGGCTCGCTGGTTTTCATATGCCTACGGCCCCCCAGGATGGTCTTTTTCTTACGTAACTGTTTGTTCACGTGGAAGCATGTGCTCCGAATTGTGGAAGGGAAAATTAATTTTGTTCGCATGCTCTTCTTTTCTTCCGAACGAAACTGCAGTCATTCACTGTACTCGAAAAGGAGATGTGCACTTTTGAAATTAAGATCCATTGATGAGTACTTGTCACTGTTAATAAATTCAAACATCAATTCAGGAATTGATAATTCAGGATCTAAATTAATTTTGATTAAATAAAAAATAAAAAAATATCTAGATTGACTTCTTGCCGGGTAAAATCTTATAAAAACTCGTTGATTTT
>Ga0325402_1005725_pt1 | contig 11670 bp, 5 predicted proteins | sample PopdelMetagenome_22_FD_207212 | JGI IMG/M metagenome (GOLD analysis project Ga0325402, IMG submission 207212) | Populus deltoides microbial communities from Bellville, Georgia, United States - Xylem-PdKOR-R3 | ecosystem: Host-associated > Plants > Phyllosphere > Stem > Wood/Secondary xylem...
TATATTTTGTCATAAAACTGATGATGCAACTAACATAATGAACCTATTTTTTAGGGAGATAGTTTAGTTTGTGGGGTTCTTAGAAGCATTTTTTCTGATCATGATATTAAATTTCTTTACTATTTTTAAAGGGTTTTGTGGGGTAAGATAGGAACAAAATTGTTATTTTCTACCACTTGTCATCCACAAATAAATAGTCAAACTAAAATAATTAATAGAACTTTGATTACATTGTTAAGAACTATAATTGAAAAAAATTGAAAAATTGGGAAGATTGTCCGTTATTTGTTGAATTTTGCTTATAATAGGAGTGTGTATTTTAATATTGATTATTTATTTTTTAAAATTATTTATGACTTTAATCCTTTAACTTTTTTAGATTTGATTCATTTACCTGTTGATAAAAAGGGTTAGTCTTGATGACAATAGAAAATCATAGGTAGTGAAGGCTCTTTATGAGAGTGTACGGAGACAAATACACAAAATGAATGAGCAATATACATTTAAAGCTAATAAGAGACGCAAATGGATTATCTTTGAACTGTTGATTGGGTTTGGGTGCATATAGGAAGATCTAAGTTGATGCTAAGAGGAGATTATCCACTCAAAATCCTAGAAAGAATTAATGATAATGTCTATAAAGTAGATCCATCATATGAGTATGATGTTAGTGTTATTTTTAATGTATTTGATCTCTTTTTATTTGATATAGGTGATAATTTAAGGTCAAATCTTTTTAAGAAGAGAGAGAATAATTCAATCCTTGTTTGTTTTGGATTCCAAGGGGCAACAATAACACGTTTTTGGCTAAAAGGTCTTGTTAAGCAAGAATTTTATTCAATAATTGTTTCTTTTTAATCTATCAAGTGCGTCAACTTAGCATAATTTTTTAGAATTATTATTTTTTATGTTTTTGGTCTTATTTTAATTTGGATTAATGTTAGCTCTTTAGGTCAATTAAAGTTTATTTTCTTTCAAGTATAAATATTATTTTGTAAGACACTATTTTTTTTATGAAGTTGAATACATTATTGTCACAATCTATTATGTTAGAGAAAAAATTCTCTTAATTTGGTTTTTCATTGAAATGCTTTAACTTATCAAAAAATTAATCAAGTTTCGTAGTGTCTTTCATACTTCTTGTTTGCGTCTCTTCATAGATGTTGGGTGGGAGTTCAATTTCTATAATCTTGGTGTCTCGGTATAGATCATAATTGTGTCAAACTTAATTATAAGTTTGAATTTAGCTTTTCTAGGAAAAGTAAATTTGATTATGGATTTTTGAATTTTTATATCCACAAGATTCGCATACTCCTGTAACTTTAGCAAATTGATGTTGAAGGATGTAAAACAACCAAAATTAACAAAAACATAATGAAAAATTCTAGGTTGTTACCGATGTGTTTATTTTTTATCATACAATATGAAAAAATTAAAGTTTTTCTGTGTTTTATGATCTCTCCTTTCTTTTCTTTTTTTTTTTCTGTCTCCTAATCTCTGTTATTTATAGGTGTATGAATGGTTGGAATCATGGGATTAATTTTTAGGATTTAATTATGAGAATCAATAACAAGTTGCTGAATTTTCTAGGCTAAAATTCTTGGATTTAATTCTAAGAATCAATAAAAGATTGTTGTATTTTTTGGACTAGAATTATATTAATTAATTCTTGAATTTAATTATGAGAAATAATCAAAGTCGGATGGATTATTCACGTTGAAATTCTAGGATATCAATTGGAAAAAACAAAATAAAAACAAAACAACAACATTTTACTTCTTGTTTTATTATTATTTTTACTTTATAAAAAAAACATTATTTTAGGGAAAAGGTTGAGAATCCAAATTGATCCTTGAGTTTCTCTATTTTTTTTATTATAGCACTTCTCTTTTTGATATTTTAATTTTCATTTAATTAGGGTTTTAATCTTAGATTTTCTTTCAATTTCGCCATTAAATGAATTAATTGAACCTTTTAATTTTGTTTTTTTTTTTGAATTTAATAATTAGTTTCCAAAATTATGCATTATTGGTCAATTTTTTCATTATTATTTTTTTTCAATTTCATCACTGATTGAATTAATAAAACTCTTTAATTTGACTATTATTTTCAATTTAGTTTTTAGTTTCTAAAATTATGTAATTTTTACCCAATTTTCACGTTTTCTCTTAAATTTTACCCTTGATTGAATTAAATTAACCCTTTAATTTGGCTTTCTTCTCTAGTTTAGTCCTAGGTCCTTTAATTCTTATAATTAAATCCAAATTAACCTTTTTCTTAATTACTTTTCAATTGAGTCCCCAATCACACCTAAAATTATTCCTACATTTTTTCTTTCTTGCACCTAGTCTTGGGGTAGTCAAATTTATTTATCTGTCTGATTAAATCCTAACTATATGTTTTTCTTCTTTGTTAAATTTATATATATATATATATATATATTATGCTTTTTATGATTATTTCTAATTTAATTTGAAACATAAAACTAAATAAATTAAATAATGAAAAATAATGAAATGACTAAAATTAACTAAATTTATTGAAATGAAAATTTTTGTTTTTTTTTTAAATAGGAGTAAAAAATTGAATTATGACATCCTTCATTTTGACCATGTAAGTTTACATATATGATCATAGGGTTGTCTTGTGTGAAAATGATATTCATAATCATGAAGGAGTGCTTGACGGATGTCAAATTTATGAGATATTAACTTCTTTAAAATCAACTTGGGTGACCTATCCTCATAAAAATTGGTATTAATAAAAAGCAAACTCAACCTTTTCAGCAGCTACATTTTGATCTCTCAAGTGACATTCATGGGAATCCAGCGTTGATAGCGACCTCTAGCTTAGTACTCCCCATTAGTGGTGCGTAAAAACCTATAGAGTGCGTATATATATGGGCATTCCACGAGCCACGAGAGTGTTCTATAGAGTGCACATTTCCAAAACATTCTCTTTGGTAAAGGTTCCCTCGTAGGTGCTCTAGCCAGAAGGCTTTATTCAAGAGCACTAGCTAGCCTAACTATCTTGTTTCTCATTTATTTTATGTCTTAATTTCTGGTAGTTCTACTTTAGAAAACCTCCTTCTTTGTTTTCCATCCTTGTTCTAAGTCTAGGGTTGGATATTCCACTTGGCATCCCTAAATTGAGATACTTTGTAACTTTTAAGAGGGCTCTTGAACCATTTACGTGTATTAATTCGTTCTTTTTTAGAACAAAAAATGGGAAATAATATTATTCATTTGGGATTTAGGAGCGGGGGGACTTTCCATATAATTTAAGAAAAAAAATCAAATTTGATTGATCCAAAAATGAAAAAAAAAATCATTCAAAGTAGTTCTTTAACCTATCTCAATGGGAAAATTACACACAAAAAATCATTACAACGCCCGTCTAGAAAAACATGACAGTCCTTGAAAAAAATCTCAAACTCTTCACGTCCAGCCCGCTCCTGGTTACCCAACTGATGAGATAAATGCCTCGTCTGTTTGGGCCCTTAAGTGAGCCAGAGCTATGCCATGTCCTCCATTGACAAGAATCAAGGTGTCGTTGACGTTCATAAAGTGATCTAATTATTTTGGTACTGGCGTTGGACTTTTCTGGTGTCCCTCTTTAACCTAGCCTCTTTCTCATCTGCTATTATAAAATAATTATTATTTGCAAAGAAATAGTATATCTATGTAAAACATATCATCAATCCCAACGTTTCTTTCAATGAAAGTATGATCACCATTGTGAACTGGGGCGTAATCGAGGGAGGCGAGCAGGGCCGGGCCCCATAAAATATTTTATATTTTTATATTTTTAATGTTTAAATATAAAATAATATAATATATTTTTATTTTAAATAAATAAGTTTCTTAATAATAAATTATATTTTAAGTTTTAGCCCTCGCTATTATATAATTCCAGCTCCGCTCCTAATTGTGAATGATTATTGTTGGAATTTTAATACCTAAATAATGAGTTAAATATACTAAATAAGATTAATCAAGATTTGATTGAAAAAACTAATAAATCAAATGGTTACTAATTAGGGTTGTTATAGGATTTGAAAATCAACAACGAAAACTCACTAAAATATAAAGGTTTTGTTCGAGATTCAACATAATTGAGATTTAACATATAATAAAAATTAGCACATGGTGTAAATTTGTATATAAAGTTTTAAGGAATATAGTAGGTTATAGTTAGGGTTTTACTATGCCTTCTAATTGGACTTTGATTTCTAACTTTTCCTTTAGTAATGAGGTTGTAATAGTTTAGGCATCACCTACTCTTCGTGATTTTATGTAAATTAGAGCTAATTTATGTTTTTGATTACATCTTTTCTTTAATCAAATAAAGAGGTTTTCTGAAGAGAGAGAGAGAGAAAAAGAGAGGGAAGAGAATTGTAGTTGTCTCCTTTTTTTTTTTTTCTTTTGCACGTGGTGGGTACCTAATATAACAAATGTATTTTATCTTTATATTTTTTTTCATAAAGAGAGAGGTTTTTTTTATCCGTCAGTATAACGTTTGTCGGTAATTTTATCATTTATTACTAATTTTGTTACTGAAAAAAATTACAACTGATGGGTTTACACATGGAAAATGTGGCAAAAAAACCCTGGAAACATATCGACAAAATTATCCCGTTTGTGTATTTCCATCGGTGATAGTGGCATATACAATAATTTTTCCCAACTCTATGGAATATATCAACGGATTGATTCCGTCTGTATCACCATTAGTAAAACACCGAAGGAATAATTTTATTGGTGATTGTGGTATATGCAGTAAATTTCTTACAACTCTTTAGAAAATACCGACAAATTGATTTCATCTGTAAGTCCGTTGGTGATAATTAAAAAATATTTTAAAAAATAAAATTGTATAGAATTATTAATATAAAATTGTATAGAATAATAATAAAAAAATAATAATTAAGCATATAAAACTGAAATATGTAAAAATAAAATTGAATAATATAAAATCCAAATATTCATTACAATTTGATTTGTACAAATAAAAATTAAACTAGAATAATGGCAGCGTTGGAGGAGGAGGAGGCTGGTCGTTCCCAGGACCATACGACCAAAAAGGGGGCGAACACGTACCAACCATCTGTGATCTCATGTCCATGACCATTTGACGAAGTTGTTTATAATTCGCCGAGAGTCACTCATATTTTTTGGTGAGATGAGTTGTGTGTCGTTGCAAGGCCACAAACTCCTAAGACTGGGTGTTCAATACTGATTGGGGGCTCCCAACGGTTGAGACACTACGAGTTATTCACAAGTTCTCGGTCGTAGTGTTGGAGAGTCCGTACACTATATTACGACCCAGACTGTTAGGATCGGGTATGACCGTAGATAAAAACACGAACTCCAGTCTCATACACATTCCCGATGGCAAGTTGTAAACTGTGAGTATAACCAGCCAACAAGAATAAGGAGCAGCAAATGACCCAAATGGGTTGAATTCGTCTGTACACAGTCAAAGACGTACGCACGTTCCTTGATTCAGCTGAAAAAGTGATGATGTACATTGTTAAAATGTTTCCATGCTTCACTGTCAGAAGGATGCACCATCACTCAATCCATCGCATCATGTGATTGGTGCCATATCATGTGCTCAACAGTCTTTGGTGACATGAATAACCTTTGCAGTCTAAGTGTGATTGAAAAGTATCTAAATTTTTTATATGCTACAAGAGACTTTCTCATGCCAGTTCTGGGTTTGTAACAGGAATGCCCATATGTTATGCACTCGGTTAGCTCAACATTTTTAAGGTAATACAACATGCAAAAAATTAGACATATGTCAATTTTCTGGTAACCTAGCCCGAGGGGTTTCATCATGGATTTAGCAGCATAGAAGTTCTATTTCAGTCTGTTTTCTTTAGGTAAAATGCTTCTCGCCCATTCTATAATTTTGTCATAACTAGCCTCACTTAACCCATATTCTGAATTGATGGTAAATACTTGTGCAATGGCCGATAATTTACTGTGATTTGTGCAGCCATCCCATAATGGTTCATCAAAATCTTTTAAAAGTTCAAAAAACATGGTTGCGTCTGCATTAGGTTCTTCTTCTACGATTGGACATTGACTGTCATTACCTTGATTAATTCTCATTGCATCCATAACCATATTTATGTAAGTATTATTATTGTCATTTACAACTCCATGCATATTGCTAGTATTAGAAGTTGACCCAGCCATCCTTTCTACCGTGCTCTCATTACACACAATTAGTTCTCTGTGTGCATACCAACACAGGTAATCCTCCATGAACCCTTTGTGTAGAAGATGCATCGTTACAACATCTGGATGGAGAAATTTTTTATTTTTACACCTCCTACATGGACACCTAATACCACATCCACTAATATTTCTCTGAATAGATGTTGTGAAATTAATAAAACTCTGAACCGCATTACAAATGTATTAATTAACTACGTTAAGTAAATAAATTTGCAAAAATATTGGTTTAACTCAAGATTATCCAACTTAATGTCAAAGTTCTCCTAAATATTCATTATCAATTATCTATGTACATACAAATTTATACGCATTAACTTACAGAAATTACAAATCAGCAATAAAATTGATAAAAATTAAAACAAACACGTTAAAGAAACCATTATTTATTTCATAACAACACACTTAAGTCGGTAATTCAACATAAGTTTCAACAATTTTCAAACAAATAAAATTTTACAAAATCTAAAACAAATAAGTACAAAATTATAAATTCGTACTACATGTTTGAGAAAAAACAATAAAACAAATAAAAACTTAAACAAAATACATACACTAAAAAAACATTCAATAATACAATTGACATTTTAAAATTGTATTAAAATAAATAAAAAAGATAAATTTACTTACTAAAAATAAAAAATCCGAAATAAATAAAAACACGAATGCTGAGACTAAAAAAGTTTGTGTTTGGATGAGGGGGGATTTAGAGGGGGGAAGCTGGTTGTTAATGTTGGGGGGTGGGGGTTTTGTTTAGATGCAGGGGGATGAAGAAGAAGAAATAGGGGAGGGTCAATGTCTGGTCATATATTAAATTTACCGATGGAATTATCGACAAAATTATTTTGTTTATCACTTTGTCGGAAATGTTGTCAGTGTTTTTGACACATCACTGTACGGATATCCCGGTTTGAATTCGACTATAATTTTATCGGTAAAATTGTCCACAAAAACTTACACGTCATCGCATAACTTGTTTTTTTTATTCTTTATATTCCGCTTGGGATTCCCTCGATATATACCGATAGATTGTTTCTGTCGGTATATACCAATGATTTTAGCGATGAAAAAAGTTATGTTGATAAACATCACTGCAAAACACAGATGAAAAATAATTATCGGTAATTTTATTTGTATTTGTTGAATTTCTAGTAGTGAATTTACTCTCAGGTTTTCTTTTAATACAAAGAAAGATAAATGAATGGGTGGAGAGAGTAGGGTCAAATTTTTAGTTTTCATATGACTGGCATGTGAGGGGTTATATTTATATAGAGGGAGGTTTTGTCCTTTCGCTTTCTTACTAACAAAAACATAAAATTCATGTTATGAGGATGATATTTGTTTATTTACTATAAAAAAATTTATAAACTAACCTTTTTTGTTATGCTTTAGAACGCATAATGCTTGCTTTTGGTTTTAATTGGTTTAGAAAACACCTCACTAAGAATGTCATTGGCATCCTTAGTCATTTCATTTGCATGACAAAGAAGAACACTACTGGAGTTTATCATGGATCAGGAGGCAAGTTCTTGGCAAAGGAAGAGTTCTTGAATTGCAAGCAATTATAAACTGAATTGTTGTTTCTTGGCAAAGCAATTAATAATTACGCAAAGCAATGACTTCGCAATAATATATCGTTGTCTTTTCATTCCTTCAATTGACATCCTTTGATTTTTCCTTTTTGTATTTTAAATAAAAAAATAATATAAAATATGGGATTATATATACATAATTGAAAAAAAAATAAAATTGATAAACAAAGTCATCTTCACCTTCTTGTGTCCAATCTGCAGCTGTACAGCAAGATTACAGCAGTCAACACGTTCTGGCAATAGCCTTGCACTCAAGATGCTGGGGGATTGGTCGTCCTCAAAGGTCTTTCTCTTTCAGCATCAACAAGGGAGATTCAATCTTCATTTGATCTGTCCTTGACCTCCAAGTCTTCGGAGCTGAAGGGTCCGTTGCAAATATTTCCACACAAGAGTAAGCGTTGGAAACATGGCAGTACTAATTTCCAAAATTGACATTTTTGCAGCAAGTCTTTGTGCTAACGGATACAGGATGCGCTAGTTAGAAACTTTAATTTTTTTTTTTTTACATGGGTGTCCTGGCCAGCTTGCGCGCACCACGACTAATCCCACGGCTCACTGAACACCCTGCAAACCCAGTGGGTATGTAAAGCACCGCGGAGGTGACAGGCATGCACATAAGAGCTCGAACCCAGGAGCAGCGGAAGGAGACAAGCCCCTCCCACCGCTAGGCCAAGACCCTCAGTACACTAATTACAACTTTCTTTATAGCCTGTCTGATGGTAACCGGATATTATATTATTAATATCAACACATCAAAATAATATAAAAATAAATTAAAAATATAATAATATTGATTTCTTATCAAAAATAAATTTTATATATATATATATATATATATATATATATATATATATACTATTTTGATATATTTTTAAACAAAAAAACATTTTGAAAAATAACCTCCACTATACTAGCATGCTCTAAGAATAGAAGCACGACAATATTGATTTCCTAATTAAACTGATTAAATAGTGTTTTAGGGGTTGCTAATTTTTCTTAAATTAACTAATCCTTTTAGTATTAAAAGTAATTAAATAGTTATTTAACAAATCTTACTTATAAATCATCAAACATTACATTGGAATGAAACTTTGCTAAAAAAAAAAATAGCCATTCATATATATGGAGTTTCTTTTCACATACCTTTTGTTCCAAATGGGGTTCAAGAAATATTCAATTATGCATATTAATTACCCAAAACTGACATTTTTGTTGAGAGTAGATAATATCCCCTACATGCATGTGATGTCCCTATATGCTTATTAATTACGCTTTTTTTTTTTTTATTCTCAAAGATTTGATGAATCCATGTCTATACAACGAAAATTGTGTTTGTTCATAATTTCACTAATAGAACTTCTATCCTTGTCAATTGAGGGTATATATAATGTAATATTAGAAAAATACAATATAAGAGTGTTAAAACACTATACTAGAAGGTTCTCATAGTAATTTATTTTTTTATTTAATTCATAATTTTTTTTTATTTTCTTATGCAACGTATTTGACATTTAAAATATTATTATAATGGCGAAGGTAGAAGGTCTTGAAGGATAAATTCACCTTTAGTTTTACCTACACATCAAGGAAGGAAGGATTTTATAATGAGAAAATAGTGATCGTAAATTTGAGATACATCCCATTATGACAATGTTTATGGAGTCTATTGCCAGTTAAACTTGCTAAAGATTGAATTTATGACGAGGCAATAACTATTTTATTAAACAAATTTGGGAACTATAGATATATTGGACCCTCATAAAGGGAAATATGTTTTTTTTTTTAATATTAAGTTGTTTGAAAATTAAATTTTTTCAATTTATTTTCTATAAAGTTATTATGATTTCATGGATTTGTTTTTTAATCTTTAATATTGGATCTAATAAAAATAGAGTTTTGTAATTTTTTATTTTTTTATAAAGTTATCCTAATCTTATAACCTAAATCACTAACTTAACATTTGGTTGGTTGGGTAACACTGATCTTATGAATTAAGTTGCAGGTTTGACAGGTTAACCCATGTTGATTTGATAGTTTTTTCGTTCTTTTTTAATTTTTTTTAATTTCTTCTTTCAATATTAAGTTTATTAAGAATTGGTCTTCATAATTTATTTTGGTGTGCTTTTTATAGGGTTATCATGGTCTCATAAACCGGGTCGTAGAATTGACACGTTAATCCGAGCCGATCCAATATGTCATCGTCGGTGTGTTTGGGATTGTGATAGTGGTAGCGGTTCAAAGTGCTTTTCACTTAGAAATATATCAAAATAATTTTTTTTCATTTTTAAAAAATTATTTTTAACATCATCAAAAAAATCATTTTAAGCAAAATAAAATAAAATTTGAGGGAACGCCATTTGCACCACGTTCCCAAACACACCCTTAATATTTTTTTAAAAAATATCATCCAATATGTTATTGTATCAATATTTAACAAAAGATTTTTTTTGTAATATGTATCTTATAATTATTTTTTATTAGAAAATACATGGTAATGCTGCGTGCAACACAATTGAACCAAGTATTATTATACATAAAGTTAAATCATGTGGGAAAAGTACTGTTCATCAAGACTCATTGCACTGTGGATTGAAACAGTGCTAAAAACAGGTATTGTTCATCTAGATTCATTGCACTGTGGATGTAGATTTTGGTGGAGGCATGGTGGATTGTAGCCCCAGGCATAGACACTTGGTGCTGGGTAGACATACCTGCCATAAAGAGTTCCAACGGCAGCAAAGGAGAGGGGTTGTGCCCAGACGTAGACACCTAACGCTAAAGCTATCTTGCTTGGGAGCAAAGGCAAGACCCGCGCGCCAAGGGTCTGCAAACTACTCAAACGGGTATGCACAACTGTGTGCCTGGGGTCAATAGACCAGCGCATCGGCTCTGCATACCAACACCCCTGGCGTCTGTAGTCACTTGGGTCCTTCTCTGGACCAATTCTCTTGGGTCAGTCGTCCGTACCCAATTTTCTGTAATCTGGACAAGGATCAAGTCTTTTGGGTCCGGACGAAGACCCAAATCTCTTGGGTCAAGTGTCCGGACCCAACACTTTTGGGTCATGAGTCCAGACCAACTTCTATTAGGTACTGACACGGGCCCTACAGAGAACAAAAATGAAAAAAAATAACAGTTATTATTATTATTATTGTTATTATTATCATTAATGATTATTTAAAAAAATGTTATTGTAAAAACTTTGGAGAGACAAGATTAATATTATTATTTGTATTCTAAATATTATTATCTTTATTAAAATTAAAAGTATTAGTATCAAGAATATTACTATTGTGATATAAATATTATGATTTTTCTTATAATTAATAGTAACAATACCATTATTTTTCTTATAATTAATATTATTCATATAATAATTAAATAATTTGTAGAAAATATTATAGATATATATTGATTTGAAGGGTGAAATTAAGAATTATTATTATTATTATTATTATTATTATTGTTATTATCAATAGTAGATTTTTTAAACAAAATTACTAAAAAAAGATTGTTCAGCCATAACAAGGATAGTATTTTCAAAATATTGTTATTTTTAAAGGAGATATATATATATATATATCCCAGAATTCACTTCCATATATTAATTTGCAATGCATCCCATACCTTTTTCTTTGCATGATGATAAGCTTACCCAAAATTTACTGCAGAATTCTTTTCTCATAAGAGCCTTTTCGCTATTCATTTTAAGAGATTTTTTCAAACACAACAAAATTTCTGTTCCCACATCGGAAACCATCAGAGAACAACGACCGTGTGATCCTAGCGCGATTGATGGTTCGTTGGTCCATGTTTGACAGACTAGTTTTTTT
>Ga0325402_1005727_pt1 | contig 11666 bp, 10 predicted proteins | sample PopdelMetagenome_22_FD_207212 | JGI IMG/M metagenome (GOLD analysis project Ga0325402, IMG submission 207212) | Populus deltoides microbial communities from Bellville, Georgia, United States - Xylem-PdKOR-R3 | ecosystem: Host-associated > Plants > Phyllosphere > Stem > Wood/Secondary xylem...
CCTAAATCTTTTTTTTTGGTAAGTTGACGTATGTATTAAAAGAAGAAGATACAATCATTATAAGGGGCATACCCCAGATTTACAATGATAACAGAAACATAAAACAACAGATGGCTACAGGCTAGCCACCGACCCTAAAACTGAAACCTCACTAGATTCGTGAGGGAATCAATACAACCAGCTAACTAACAAATTAAGAATCCATGGCTTACACCTAAATCGGTAAGTGAGGTAAGGAGTTTTCATGGGTTAGCTAGTTTTTATAGGCATTTTGTGAAAGATTTCAGTACAATAGTTGCACCCTTGAATGAAGTTGTTAAAAAGTCAGTTGGGTTTAAATGAGGGGAGGAACAAGAATTGGCTTTTGTTCTTTTGGAAGAGAAATTATGTTTTGCACATGTTTTGGCTTTACCTGACTATACAAAAGCATTTGAAATAGAATGTGATGCGTCTGGAATGAGAATAGGTGATGTTTTGATGTAGGATCGGAGACCTATTGCGTATTTTAGTGAGAAGTTAAGTGGAGCGACCTTGAACTATCCCACTTACGACAAAGAACTCTATGCATTGGTAAGAGCCCTTGAGACATACGTCAACTTACCAAAAAAAAAAAAAGAGCCCTTGAGACATGGCAGCATTACTTGTGGCCAAAAGAGTTCGTAATCCATTAGGATCATGAGCACATGCAAAATGAGTTGAATTCATTGAAACATTTTCTTACGTAATCAAGTATAAGCAAGGTGAAGAGAACATCATAGCTGATGCTCTTTCACGCAGGTATGTTCTTTTACACACCATGAATACTACATTGCTAGGCTTCGAATATGTGAAAGAATTGTATTATAATGATTCTGACTTTGCCGAGATTTATAATGCATGTGGACAGTCAGCTTTTGGTAAGTTTTATTTGATGGATGGTATTTTGTTCAAAGAGAATATATTGTGTGTTCCTGCTAGTTCTTTGAGTAAATTGCTTGTTTATGAAGCATATGGGGGTGGTTTAATGGGTCATTTTGGGGTTGCGAAAACCTTGGATGTATTGCATGATCATTTCTATTGGCCAAAGATGAAAAGAGGTGTGCAACCAATTTGTGAACAGTGCATTGCTTGTAGAAAGGCAAAATCTAGAGTATAACTGCATGGACTATATACAACATTACCTGTGCCTACTGAACCTTGGTTAGATTTCTCTATAGACTTTATTTTAGGTTTACCTAGGTCAAAGAAAGGTAGAGACTCTATTTTTGTTTTGGTTGATAGGTTTTTTAAAATGATGCATTTCATTGCATGCCATAAAACAGATGATGCATCTCATATCGCAGACTTGTTTTTTAGGGAGATTGTACGTTTGCATGGCATTCCTAAGAAGAGTATAGTGTTAGATCGTGATGTTAAGTTCCTCATCTACTTTTGAAAGAACTTATGGGGAAAGTTGGGAACTAAACTTTTATTTTCGACAATATGTCATCCTTAAACAGATGGATAAATCGAGGTAGTGAATAGAACATTATCCCAACTTTTGCGTGCTGTAATTCAAAAGAATTTGAAAAGTTGGGAAGAATGTTTGACTTTTGTTGAGTTTGCTTATAATAGAACTGTGCATTCGACCACTTGTTTTTCTCCTTTTGAAAATGTTTATGGTTTGAATCCACTAACTCCTATAGACTTAATCCCCTTAGCTTTTGAAGAAAGGGTAAGTTTAGATGGTGAAAAGAAGGCAAAGAGACAACTTCATGAGAGAGTTCGATTGCAAATAGAGAAAAAGAATAAAATTTACCCTTCTAAAGCAAATAAGGGATGTAAATTGGTTGTTTTCCAACTCGGTGATTGGGTTTGGGTGCATGTAAGGAACAATTTCCTAACAAAAGGAAATCAAAATTACAGCCTCGTGGTGATGCTCCATTTCAGGTTTTAGAGAGAATCAATGACAAGCCATACAAAATTGACCTTCCAGGTGAATATAATGTTAGTGCTACCTTTAATGTTGTTGATTTTACGTTGTTTGACACGGCTTTTGATTCGAGGTCAAATCCTTTCGAGGAGAGAGGGGATGAAGTGGACCAACCCAGAAACACCAGCAAGGACCCATTACATGTATCAAATGGTCTAATGACTCGGTCCAAGACAAAGGCATTGAATACATTGGATTTGAACGTTTCAACCAAGTCAGAATTGAAAGGTCCATTAGAGTATCAAGAGGAGATCCTAGTACATCTTATCCATGTGCAAGAGGGGTCCAATACAACCTTATTTGTACCATGAGGTGAGGACAGCAAAGGAAACAAAAGAATCCTACTACAAATTGGAAACAACATGGGTGGCAAAACATGGATTTCCTTTTGTTTCTAGGATTAAGGGGCTACATGGAAGGCTATAAATAAGCCTTGAATATGTTATGTAATATTTTACTTCCTTCTCCTCTTCTTCTTATGGCAGAACATGGATTTAATATTAGGGGTTTTATTTTATTTTGTTACTTTATTGAATTCACTTCATCTTTCATATCCTTGTATGTCCTAAACAAGAGCTCGAGTTCTGGCCTATGGCTTGTACGTGGAAAGCGACGTTAGTGTTTCGTGTCGTTGATTTGTTGTTTTCAGACATTCTTTAAATCTGCAAAATTTGATTAGTAGCACGAAATATATCCTTACACCTCTCGTGTTTCACACAAAAATCAAGGCTTTTCACTACGTCTTTTACCTCAGAACTTGCTTTCTTTTGGTTCTTTAGAAACTGAAATCAACAAAACAAAGTTAGTAGCCTTTGCAGCGCAATCCAATTATAATCTCAAACTCAAGAATCAATAAATATACTGATAGCAAAGCAAAACAAAAATACGATTATAAGTTCGCGAGTAGCAATGCAAATTCATACGAATTATGGACGAAACGAAGACAAGAAATAAAACAGAAGTGAAAATTATCAAAAACAACTAATTGACTCCTAAATAACCTAATTATAATAGAAACAAAAATATTTGGACAAAAACAAATAGTAAGGATCACGTTTTCGAACTTAACACAAATCTGACCTGTTACGTAATTTTTACTAAACAGAATTGAAACCAAGACTAAATGATATCAGAATGATCTCAAATATAATATTTAGTATTTGGATACCAAACAAATAACAAATCTAGGTCGTTATCTTATGTCTAGGTATCCAAACCCTTAGTATGATCAGTTTGCGATATAATTGATCTTCGAATGAAAACCTCAAGCACAAAATATTAAAATAAGCCCAAATTTAATATATGGTGTGATCTCACCCTTAATAGATAGAATATGAAGTTTCAAATCATTCCGAGGTGTTTTGCTTATGGTTCATAAAAAGTTATATTTCTATGAGAGAATTGAACCTCCAATTGATACCTTAAGTAAATGTTATGAAAATAAGCCCAATTTAATATGGTGCAATTTCACCCCCAAGAGACAGGATATGAAGTTTCAATTGATTTTGAGGCGGTTTGCATATGGTTCACTATGAGTTGTTTTTCGTCTAGTCTCTCTTTATTTATATATGCTACTGATATGATTAGAGACATTAACAAGATGAAATCCCTTTTGTGTTTTTGCTTAGATGCCACAGACACAAGAAACAAAAGGATGAATGATACAAACACTGAAAAACTTAAAGAAACACTAAAAAAACAAAAATAAGAGAAGGATATGACTTTGTTTCGGAGCGTAGCTCGGATACCAATTGATACAAACCTTGTGATTACACAAGCCACAATCAAGATTGAGATATGATAGTAGAAAGCCGAAATAGGTCTAATAGGAGTGTGACACAATGAAAACCTGCCCCAAGGCACTAACAATATGAAGTCAAATTCAATTCGTTCAAGAACTGAAGAATGCAAGAATCACTCTCACATGTTAAAACTGAAAAATTTAGAAGTAATATTAATCAATGGATGCTGAAATTTAGGTTACTTGTTTAAATAGTTCTAAAAAAATAAACCTAATGAATCTACCCTAAGTATGAAAAGTCACAACTACTTCCTCAAACTCCCTAATATGGATTTTTATTTTCCTAGTCATGAAAAGTAAGGAGTGATTGTATGATGGTGTGGTAATACATGTGTGGTGGAGGTAATTTTAAAGGGTCCTAGTGGGTTGATCTCTGTGTTCACTCATGTCTTTAGAAATAGAAAAATTGATTAAGAAATTTAGACTCTAACAGGCCTACAAGCAAAACGACCTAAAGTGTCTTTATACCTTTGTATGCAAAGTAGAGAGAGAGAAAAAGAGTAGAAAAAAGTTACCACTTTTACATAGTGTGATTGAATAAAGCAGCAATCAAGGACCTGTTTCGGAGATAGAGACTCTTGTACCTCTACCACACAACTTACAAGAACTACACCCTGCACCTTTGGAGCTAAATCTTCCTGGTCAATATGCTGGGATAAGGGATCTCAAATTGTATCTCACATATAGTTTTGGTTAAAGAGAGTAGAAGGTATTAATCCAAATCATGACCGTAGATTATGAAGTTTAATGTTAGAGATGTAGTATTATAGTCACTAGAAAACCTAACCGATCAACAAAGATTCTGTGGTACGGAAAGGGTTACACAAAAAAAAAATATTATCACCCCATAAGCGTCTTGCCTGAGGCAGGCTGCATTGTTGGTTTTGTCTTAAATTGTTAAGAGTTCATTGGTTTATACTATAATGGTCTGCTGCAACTACTTCCAACTCTGTCATTGGTAAATATTACGTAGCAAAAAAAACGTATGGTATCCCTGACTCTAGGGTTAGTGAATAAACTAGAAAACATGAATTTAAATCAATGCATAGATATTTTTTTAAGAGAAAATATATCGTATACTGGACTTGCATTTCACAATAAAAATCCATAGATCAATTATACAGTAAAATACCTAAAATAAAACGCGAGGAACCTACAAATAAGTTCAGAAAGGTCCACGAATATTTTTTGAAATTTTCTAATATTCAAAAAAACCTGTTTGACTAGATATCAAAATAAAAAAGGGTGGAATAAAAGGGGTAAGGCATAAGGGTGTGTTTTGCCAAACACATCCCTAGCCCAAAACAAATTTGATGCGGATCAGCCCAACACCAAGCGTAATCATGCCAATGACCTATTGAGGTGCCAATTGGGCCAATCACAAGAGCTAAGGCAAAGAAGCTTAAAGAAGCATTGAATGGGCTTGTTCAGAACATATGGAGCAAAATGGACCTAGAGGGGCTTGGGACATTTAAGGAGCATGAAGGGTAACCTTTAATTCATCTAGTTCAAGTCCAAGAAGAGCCCAATTCATGTGGAACAAGAGGTTGATGTGTCCGGCCCAATACCAGCCTTGTTAGGCTTGTTTTCATAATGCTACAAGGATAAAAGGTCAGCAATTTATTCTCCTAATTAAGTAAGGAAGTTGGCCATATCTTATTCCTAAAGTAAGGAGGACTATTTAATGCTTTTTCTAACTTAGGAAGGAAAGTAATTAAATCAGCAACAAATGAGGAAATCTGTTTTCTTATTTGTCCAAGTTAAACAAGGAAATCCAAGCTAATCAAGGACATCAAGGTGGGCAGCAACACAAATTTTCCAAATCAGATTTCTCCTAGTTTATTTGAGACTTCTTAAGGGTGACAAATCTGATTCTAGCATATTTAGCATGATAATTTTCGGAATTTTATTATTTTTATTATTTTCTTCTTAGTTTTTGGGTTATTATTATTTATTTGGGTCAATTTTAAGTGGGCTTCATATAAGTCCACCTAAGGGGGGTCCATTAGGGTTTTCTTAAGTCTAGAGTCAGTATAAATAAAGGCATAACTATACATGTAAGGCTACACAATTTTCAGATCAATAAACTTCTTGCTACACTTATTGTGTCTTGGTGGGATAATCTCCCTTCCTTGGTTCTCTAAAGAACTGAAAACGACTTATCGAAGAACAACTGTCTTCGTGGCGTCATCCTTATACTTCTCGTTCGCGAATCAATATTCATTGGGTGGGGGTCTCCGTTTCCAATAGTGCTGGTGCCTAGGTACAAGTTATCTTTGTGTTACACTCCTATCAAACCTGATTTACTTGGCTTTCCGGGAATTGGTGTCTTTGCGTGTGGGTTGCGTGACCACGTGATCACGAGGTTCTCATCAAAATTGGTCCAACGAGCCTGAGGCCCAAGCCTAGCCTCTATTGTTCTTTCTTTTTTTGGGCTTTCTTTTTTTGGGCTGGGTTTGGCTAAGCTCAAACAGGTTGGGCTAGACCCAACCAACCTGGTTACTGGTCCAAGCCAGTGACCCGGCTGGCTGCAAGCGTGCATGAAATGCTCACGCACGCTTGCTATATGGACGATGTAATTATAATTCACAGTAACAGTACCAAATGAATTATATTGCAAAGGAATAGAAGAAAAGACTTACCTGGTCAAGAGATGAAGACGTGATGGAGGACTGGCCAAAGCTACTTTCTTCCCCTCTGCCTCTATTCTTTGTGCGCTTTTCCTCTAGTCTTGCTTTTCTTTGCTTGGTTTCTTTTAGCTTCTCTTTTTCTCCCTATCTGCTTGGTATTCTTTGTGTTGCTCGTCCTGTTCTCTGGTTTTCTTCCTTTCTCTTCAGTCTGTGTCTTCTGTTCGTCTGTGTTTTTTTTTTCCTGTGTTGTTTTATACTCGCTCGAGCTTACTCCCAATTGCTGGAGTTTTGAAGGAGATTCTACAGTCCCTTTCCTCTGTTTTACTCTGCCTTCTCCCTTCTAGTGATTATGGTCCCCTCTGTTGTTCGTCCTCCGGTTCTCTTAGTTTGCTCTCAGTCCCTTAGTCTTCCTCTGTTTGCCTTCACCCCTGCTTTTTCTCTCCGTCTTCTCTCTATTTTTTTGTCTGTCTGTGTCCGTCCTCTCTGTTCATTTTTCTCTAGCCTTTTATAAGGCTAGAGAGAGTAAATGAAGCCATTAATAGTCCTGCTCTTGCAGGACTATTAATCGGTCTCGAAACAGGATCGTGGGCAGGAGACGTGGTCCGGTTTTGGTGCCATTTCATCTTGTTGAATCGGTCTCCTGAAGAAGGCGATGAACAGTAGAAATGACACCATTTTTTAATTGAAATGGATATTTTCAATTTACTCCCTGAACTTCTAAAATTTAATAATTAGGTCCATGATTTCATTAATTAAACAATTCCAAATTCAATTAAGTCCCCAAACTTTCAATTTTTAACCAAATCGACTCCCAAATTTATAATTCAATCCTCATTAGTCCCTCAAACTTTCAATTTGTGTTGTCTTAATTCAATTTTTAATTTATTTTTTAATTGATTATATATTTGTTTTTCAACAAATTTAAAATTTGAGTTATGATAATTAAAAAAAAGCATGAATGAATCCATAATTAAATAATCCTATGAAAGAATACTTCAACAACGAATTGAGAATGATAAAGCAAAACAGTTCGAGTAGTGGGAAATCAACTACGTCCCTTTAGAGTTCTTTTTTTTTTAAAATTTTTATTAGAGACTAATTTGTAGCCCTTTAGAACACCTTTCCAACGCAACAAGAATCAAAGCAAATCCGATATCTGAGTAGAAAGTTATGATTTGAATTGTGTCCAGGCTGTCTCCAATCGAACTTCGACTCCTTTGAATTTCATTGGGCTTTGATTTGTTCATTTATAAAAATTGAATTTAAACGTAAAATATATGTTTTAGAATATACCAAAGTAATAGAAACTCAATTAAAAAATAACTATTAATTTCGATTCACCTTTTATCATTTTATTCCAATGATAGAGCATTTAGAGTGCATCCTGCCAAACAAAAATAATTAATTTTATGTAAATCCTGCCAAAAATCAATTAAGATCTTTCAAGTCCAGCGCCTTTTACAAAGTAACTCTTAGTTTCCAGTTTTTTCAATTTAGTCCCCAATTAAGTCGTGAACTTTTATTTTCTTCAATATAGTCCCTAGAAAGGTTCAATGCAGCCCCTAATGTTGTGTGATTTTTGCAGAGAGGTCCTTGGTCTTGAATTATTTTAATTTGGCCCTAAGCATTCAAACTTTAAATTTCTTGCAATCGAACCCCTGATTGTGCACCAATTTGGTATTCCAAAGTTTCATTTATGTCCCTAATCATTCTATATTTTCAAATTGAGCTGAATTAAGCCTTCAAACTTGATTTTTTCAGTTGAGTCCTTGATTCTTCAAAAGCCATTAGAAAATTAAAAAATTCTTTAAATTTAATTAATTCTTCCAATTTTGGACCCAAACTGACTCTTGGACTTAATTTTGCTTCAATTAAACCTATTAGAAGTTTAATTATTTTTATTTTGGTTAGATCATATTTCAACTTTAAAACTTTATTTTAAATTAAGTTTTTCTTCCCATCTCGTCAAAATACTCCAATCTAGCTATTCTTCTAGCATCTTGGTCTATTGTAGCTGAAAGGCTTTTCTCCTGTTGTCTCGAAAATATACTTTTAATTTTCTAATTTTTTTGGACAGTTGAATAAAAAGTATTTGTCATAAAATAATTTTGGGAGATCCAAAATTAGGTTATGATAATTACCCTTTCTTTATAATACGTACGATATAAAATCTTTTAAAAGACATTTGAAAGTAAGTTTTTAAAGAAAAGAAAAGAAATGATGCTAGGTATTTCAAAACTAATACATTGTGAAAAATATCGAGGATTTTTCACGAATGGTCTTTGTTCAAGCGATTAGCCTGTGATTCGTGATCGAATAACTTACTAGTGGCCTCTATTTGGGTGACCTGCCCATGGTCGTTGTTCGGGTAGCTTGCCCATAGTCTTGTTTAGGTAGCCTACTCATGGTCTCTGATTGGGTGACCTGCTAGTGGTTTTTGTTCGGGTAGCCTACTTGTGGTCTCTATTTAGATGACCTGCCGATGGCTTGTGTTCAGGTAGCATGCATTTAGTCTCTATTCAGGTACCTATGGTGTGAAAAATATTTAGGATTCTTTTTTTATATAAATAATGGTGTTTTAGATCTTCTTATGATGAATTTTGGCCTCCCTTCTTCCTAGATGATCCATCTTCTAATTTTCTTTATCCATGCATTTTTAGTCATCCTTGGACTAAATTTTTTATGGTTCAAATTTGTTGAACCTTTTTGGTTGCTTTCAAGGAGTCTTTCTTGAAAATTCATGCAAACATTTTTATGATGTTTATGTATGCATTTTACCTATTTTGAAATATATATCCTCTTTTTTTTTTAATCAAATTCTTGAATCCTTTTGGTTGTTTGGCTTCTAACCTATTTGAGCCATCATGTAGGCCTTTGCTTGATATTGATTATGCCTTTAATAACTTTTTGAGATTTATTTTACTTTACGACTTTAAGAAAATCATTCCATGTTTCCAAAAATAGTTGTTTGGAAGAGTTTGAGACAAAGGTCCCCTTTGCCTTCTTAATTGTCGTGAGAAGTTCTTTTTAGATTGTTCGTTATCGTATTCCTCAAAATGTGCTTATGTTAGTGGCTTAATCATGGCAAAGACCCATTGGAGATGCCAAAAACCCATTAGAGATGCCAAATGGGCCAATTACAAGAGTTATGACAAAGAAGCTTAAAGAGACATTGAATGGGCTTGTTCAGAACATATTGACCAAGATGGACCTAGAGATGCTTGGGATGCCTAGGGAACATGAAGGACAACCTCTAATTCATCTAATCGAAATCCAAGAAGAGCCCAATTCGTGTGGATCAAAAGGTTGTTAAATCTGATTTCCTAAGTTAGGAAGGATTAATTAATGATTCTCCTAGAATAGGAAGGAAACTAAATTGGCAGGTACAAAAGAGGGAGATTTTCTTCATTAATTATCCATGCAAAATAATGAAACCGAGCACAACAAGGCAAGAAAACTTCAGAATTAATTCTACATTCAGATTAGATTTTCTAGTCCATCCAATTACAAGAGCTATAACAAAGAAGCTTAAAAAGACATTAAATGGGCTTGTTCAGAATATATTGACCAAGATGGACCTAGAGATACTTGGGATGCCTAAGGAACATGAAAAACAACCTCTAATTCATCTAATCGAAGTCCAAGAAGAGCCCAATTCGTGTGGATCAAAGGGTTGTCAAATCTGATTTCCTAAGTTAGGAAGGATTAATATGATTCTCCTCGTATAGGAAGGAAAGTAAATTGGCAGGTACAAAAGAGGGAGATTTTCTTCATTAATTATCCATGCAAAATAATGAAACCAAGCACAATAAGGCAAGAAAACTTCATAATTAATTCTACATTCAGATCAGATTTTCTAGTCCATTTAGGACTTCTTAGGGGTGATAAATTTGATTCTAGCATATTTAGGATATTAATTTCAAATTTTTATTATTTTCTTTTTAGTCTTTGGTTTATTATTACTTATTATGGTCAATTGTAAGTGGGTCTCATATAAGTCCATATAAAGGGGGTCCATTAGGGTTTATTTCAATCTCGAGTCAGAATCAATATAGTCATAACCAAACATGTGGGGGGCTATGAAATTAAGATTAATAAAAACTCCTTTGCTACACATTGGTGTATGAGTTGGTGAGATATTCTCCTTTCATTGGTTCTCTAAAGAATTGAAAATGATTTATCGAATATCAATTGACTTCGTGGCATCATCCTTATACTTCTTGTTCATGAATCAATATTCGTTGGGTGGGGGTTTGTGTTTTTAATAGTGCTAGTGCCTAAATACAAATTATCTTTATGTCACATTCCTATGAATCCTGATTTACTTGGCTTTTCGAGAATTAGTGTCTTTACGTGTGGGTTGCTTGACTACAGGTTCAAGAGGTTCGAATCACCTAGTCTTACACAATTGTTTTCATTATACAATCGAGGATAGTTTTAATGGTTTTCATTATTTGGAAACAACAATACAATTGTCTTCATTAGGGACAACTAGGAAGTAACTTTCATTGCATAGGAAAAGTTGAACCTGCATCATCATCCTATAATTAACCAAACCATACTTTGCTTCCTTAGTCACCGTTTTTTTAGACAATTAAACACCAAAAGTTGCCATATATCAATAGATATTGGTAATTGATCATCGACTATTAATATATATCTTGTTCTTAGTCACTGATACTGTGATCCTAGTATGGACCCCATTAACCGGAGATAACCTCATCCTTTACTCCCAGCTGGATATCATAGTATGAAACAAGGGGCTGATGTGTCCGACCTCATACCAGCCTTGTTAGGCTTGTTCTTCCTAAAGATAAAAAATATAGAAAATTTTAGAAGGATATAACCTAATTAATGGAACCAAGCTCTGATATAAAATTATGTGAACCTCGTGATCATGTGGTCACGCAAACCACACACAAAGACACCAATTCCCGGAAAGCCAAGTAAGTCAGGTTTGATATGAGTATGACACAATGATAACTTGTACCTAGGCACTAACACTAGTGGAAACGAAAACCCCCACCCAATGAATATTAATTCGCAAAAGAGAAGTATAAGGATGACGCCATAAAGTCATTTGTTCTTCGATAAGTCATTTTTCAGTTCTTTAGAGAACCAAGGAAGGGATATTATCCCACAAACACACAACCAAGGAAGCGATCTAGTGGGATGTTTGTGACAGATGCGACATTCCAAGAATGACAAAAGGCTGGGATGAATGGATTCGATGGGCCACCATCTCTTGGCATGGCAAGAGTTTCGTCAATTTTTCTCGTAAACT
>Ga0325402_1005731_pt1 | contig 11660 bp, 5 predicted proteins | sample PopdelMetagenome_22_FD_207212 | JGI IMG/M metagenome (GOLD analysis project Ga0325402, IMG submission 207212) | Populus deltoides microbial communities from Bellville, Georgia, United States - Xylem-PdKOR-R3 | ecosystem: Host-associated > Plants > Phyllosphere > Stem > Wood/Secondary xylem...
GGGTTAACCCAGTTAATTCAGATGTTTTTCTTTTTCTTCATTAGTTTTTTTTCTTCCTGTTGTTTTTTTTCTTTTTCATTAATCTATTTAATTATCATACTTTTATGACACGACTTTACAGTCAGACCCACATCTAAGGCTATTATATCTGGTGTTACAGCCAAACTCATTTAAACTTAGGTCATGCAAGTTTAATGTTATTATTAATATTATAAATATTACTTTTGGGTTAGGCGTTGCAGTCAAATTCAAGACTCTTGGATATAGCTTTACACAAAGACCTAATATTTTTAGATCTTGGTTTTTTTTTATTTTATATATGTAAAAAAAATTAACTCGCGGCATCGCGCGGATTATGTAACTAGTGTGTGTGTATATATGTTGTGAGTTGTGATGGTTATGGCAAAAACAAGGCTTAAATATCTCCTAAAACCTTCACGTATTTTTAGTCTTTTAAGTAAGATTATACTTGAAGAATCACAAGATTTTCATAAATAAATATTTTTATTTCCGGATTACTGGAACAAAAAAAAAAGGGGGGGGGGGGGGGGAAGGATTCTGGCAATATATTTTTTTATTCGGAAACTTGAGGGCCCAATAACATTCTTAAGAAGCCCAATGGGCTAGAGGAAACAAAATAGATTTTACCGGTTGCAATTAAAAAAATATATAATTACCTTTTTCTTTCAAAAATATTAAGTCAACTAACAAAAAAGAACATGGTTTCACCAAAAAAGTAAATCTGAAAAACCTATTATCTATAACTTAATTTGAACTAAATTGAAACAAATATAGATTTGACCGAGTTTTTTTCTAATAAATTGGTTGATTCAACAAAAACTTTTCAAAATCTAACCGGATCAATGCTAATAAAATATTTTTAAAATAAAATAAATTATTTTAATAAAAAAATTAATCTCAATTAAGCAGATAACTCGCAAGTCAATAATACAGTAACTTTTTTTTTCCGAGTCAGTTACCGGTTCGGCCGGGAAACTACATGTGTACATCACACCTTCTGTAGAACCTTTAAAAGCTATTTATTATGGAGAAAAAAAAAAACCCTTCATTGCCCAGAGGCTTGGACCAACGAAACCCGCGGAAAGTTATGGCTAAATTGAATCATATTAAACAATTATAAGGCTTTTATGGCCCAATATTCGGGCCTAGCTATTCATTAATCTGAACATAAGGCCTGAGAGGAGCCCAACAGAGTGTAGGCCCACTAATGTCTCTCGTCCTCCGGATCCAGCCATTCAGCCCATATTGCTTTATGATTTTTATTTTTTATTATCATTTCTTTCCTTTTCTCTTAGCAGCAAACGAGGGCAGGGAAAAAAACCAAGCAAAGGGAAATTATTCATTTATTATTTTTAATCACAAGTAAAGCCATCCAATTCGGCCCACTCTTATGATGGATGCAAAGTTAAGGGGGTGATTGAGATTCTGATAAAAATTATTTTTTTTTATTTTTTATAATTTATTTTTAATATCTAATATGCTCTGAAAATATTAAAAAAATTTAAGTAATTTTTTTTTAATTTTGATTAATTGAATCGCATTTCTAAATAAGAACTAAATTGATATTAATTAAATTATTAAATTTAATTTTTGTAATTTTTTTAAGTATAATATTCAAATTTAATAATTTAAATAACATTACCCATCTCGGTATTGAAAAAACTCAATACTAGTTAAATTATGGATTAATAGGTTATTTAATTAATTTTTTGAATTGAATTAAGTGTATGTTTAATATTATAGTAGTTTTTATGGTTATAATTTTAAAAAATTAAAAAAATTTATAATTTATAATTTTTTTAAACCCAAGTTCTTACCACAATTTCAAAATTAAACAAATTTTAAAGTTGTGATGAGAGTAAAAACATTTCCAATTGTAAAGATAAATAAAATTTAAGTTTAATAAGTATTAACAAATATTTATTAAAAAATCAAAATAAAAATTCAATTTTTTTTTTGTAATTCTAATATTTCGTGTTAATAAGTGGAAATCCGTTTTTTTAACTAACAAATACTTTTTTTTTTTTTTTCAAAATGGCAACGCCCAAAAACCCAATCATCATGGAATTAAACTGAATCAACAAAACGATGCCGTTGCTACTTTCTCCTCGGAAATAACACTTCCCTTAACCCCTACAAGAACTGCTAAACCACAGAAGCTCACAAAAAATCACAGGAACTTCCACTGCAAAAGAAGCTTCAATGGCATCCTTGTTAGTCTCCATCAGTTTCCCTATGCCTCTCTCCGCCCCTAAATTCTCATTCAAGGTAAAAAAATTCATTCATACCCATCTTCTTGTAAGCGACAAGTGTTATATTTAACTTATCCCTCTTGAATTTCTTTGTCATTTTATTTCATTGAGTGATCCAAGAATTGAACTTTCTTAATTGAAAGGCTCTTTATTTGAGCACTGTGAATTCTTGTTGCTATTCTTATGAAGTCGAGTAAATAATTTGGTGGGTTTTGTTTTTTAAAAGAGTGTTTTGTTTCATAAAGGAATGAACTTTATGGAGTAAAGTAGTGCTAGAGATGGTATTGTGAGGTTGGGATGTTTATAAATTTCTAGGGTAAGAGTTGTTTTATAGTTTGATTCAGTTGGTGTTTTGGATGTGATTTAGGAAAATTATGGGTTGTCATCTTGTAGGATTAGGAGTTTGGTCGTCCTTTTGTTTCCTTTAAAGGGTTCAGTGTATGATATGGATATGTTGTCTGAAAGTGTAGAGAGACTGTTTTTTCGGCAAAAAAAATTGATGGTTCTTTTGAAGGATACTATGAATGCGTATTGTGTGAGAAGAGATGAGTTATTGTAGATTAATATTCCCATCAAATTCTTGGAATAGAATGTTGCTAACCATTGGATACAAATATTAGTTAGTTGTTAAATGAGAAAACATCATTGAAAGTGAACAATGTGATCATATTTCCTTTGAGCTACATTATGATAGGGAGAGATCTTGTAGAATAGTCCATATACAGACAAGTACTTGATGGTTCATTGCTGCACGAAAGTTTAGAGGAGATAAATGTTTTCACTTTAGAAGTCAATTAAAAGATTTGAGATTGAACAACTTTTGGCATAGAATTGTGTAAAAATATTGTAGTTTTGTTATAGAAGCTGACTGGTGGATTAATCACACAGTCTGTGTTTTTAAATTGTTTCCACCTATTGGCCAGCATGAAAAATAAATTTTCAATTCTCTTGTTGAAAACTAATAATGAGTTCCTCTTACAGCTCTGGGGTAAATGACTATTTTACTTCTCATCTTTATGATAAGATCATATCAAATGTAAGAAACTAGACATGAAATTTGAAGTTCACGTTTGTCTTAAAGTTTGGTTTGAACCAATAGTCAACATCATAGGTTAATTCATAGAAATGCTGACTTTTTGTATATATCTGGTTGCATGTTCAAGACTGTAACTGCTTGCAAAAATGAGCCTATGTCAATGTAGAGTTGCTGTTTCATGGTGATTTAGATTCTTCCTGCCAACCACTAGTAATGGTTTATGCATAAAATCCATCACTTACCACATCATGAGTTGGTAACCTTTCCCCAACTATTATTATTTTGTATTATCACGTTGTGCTCCCCAAGTTCTTGACTTGAGTTAATAAGTTTGTGTTTTGATTTGGGACTGTTTTGTGACTGGTTTCTCAGGAATTACAACTAAGGAAATCAGCTGTTACTAGACTTTCGGGCCAAGCAACTTCTGGGACAGGTATCTTAATTTCACGCCACCTACCAAAAAAGAGTTGAAGCAAGATGATTTATCATATTCAGTTGATAGTTTTTACCATTTTTGCCTGTGATGGGAACATAAGCTTGTGAAAATAAGTAACTGTTATATCTTAACATTTTGAGTTGAATTAGAAGTGCACCATGGATTGTGGGTTTGTAAGAGTTAAACTATGTAATGAAAACTTTTATTTAAAGTCAAAAAAGAAAAGAAAAGGAAAGGAAAAGGGAGAAGTTCACTGGTAATGCTAACAGATAATGCATAAGAAACGTGAAGACCGGCCTTCTACTTGCTCTCTTATATGACTTCAAATTTTGTTTACAGCAACGAACCTTTTGGTCCCTTGCAACGCAACTGGAGAGATACTTTCTGTGAATCAGAGCTGCGGTGGATGTCTAGCAACTCCCACCAACCATTTTTACCGACTTGTTTCTAGTTGTATGCATGTAAGTTCTTGTAATCACAAAATAATAACTGGTTATTGGGTGGGGCCAGATATAGATGATGGTTGGGGATTTGTAGAAGGTTTCGTTAATCAAATTACTTGATTTTATTTTATCATGAATGATCTGACTGGCTCGTTTCATTTTTCTTGTACTGTAGACTTTGATGTTGAAGTGAATATCAGAAATATCAGAGAATGATGAATTTCTTTTTATAATTGGACCAAAGTAAAATAATAATGAAATCTTTAGTTTTCCTTGATAAACATTTTTTATCATATATATGATCTCCTCTGAAATGTTAGGATGATTTCTTGGAAGGAGCCATGGACTTCTAGAGAAAGAACAAAGCTTACTTACACACCTACCGTGATATTATGTTTTATGCTCTTGGTAGAGTCGATGGTGGAGGGTTTTAACGAAATTCATTTTGAAGTGATTATAGCTATTTGTTTCAGTCAGAGCTACATTATAACGGCATCATTTTCTTAGCACTTATATTGCAGAAGTGTTGGCATGTCATACTGTGCATGGAATAATTTATGTTTATGCATTCCCATTGTCATTGCTGAATGGCATTGGTGCATTTTGGCTTGCATCAAATTAGTTCCTGGTACCATTGAGGATTAAGTTGAGGACTTTTTTTCAAACTTGAAAGACCAATGCAGCTCTTGAATTTTTGTCTTAGGGCTCGTAACAATTTGCTGCGCTTGCTTATGGCAAGCTGCTGCATTGCAAATGGACAACCCATGATTCTATTACCATCTATCCTGTAAAATTGGCGCACAAAACATACGTGGTCCAATGCTTGTTCTGTTTAGTTTAATTCGGATCCTATGTTGCCGAGTGCTTTCTAGCGAGCAATGCAAGCAACCAGATTATGAAACCCAATGCCGAGACTCATGGTCAAAGCCCGTGGAAGCAGCTTTAGTTGAATTAATCATTCTTTCAAGAATGCCATAATTAGTTGCCTAATGTTGCTATGACATAGTTGGTCCTAGAGTCTCGAGGTTATCAGATAATTCATTCTATCAAGAAAACCCTTAACGGTGTTATTTGCATCGGTATAGTTGGTACTTAGAACGTTTTCAATTAGTTTCGGCTTTTGTCTCTCACATTGTCTCATGTCAGTATGATTTCCCTCATTTTGTTGGGAAACAATTTTAAGTGGGTCTTTGCATTCCTCTCTCCCTTTTCTATTAAGCACAACTAAGATTCCATCTTTTGTCAAAACAGATGATAGTTGATAAGTGGTCCCAAAGAGCTCAGTGAAGCTCTTGGTGGTATGTTGAAGCTTGAAACCTAACTCAATTTCAATTCTAACATTAATTTATCAGGGTTCTATATATCATCATCTTTTTAGTACGGGGAGATTACCAATCCATTTGCTGATATAGTTAAAAATAAGCATGCTTCAGATTTTGATTGGATTTTCTCGACAAAACATGCTATGTAAAGCCTCAATAGTAGTGGTCCCGATTCTAGGGTTATGCAAACTCTGAATCTAGTACTCAAGTAATCTTTTTTAGCCCTAATTAGTTGACTAATTAATTATGCATCTGGTAACTTCACTTGCTTTTTCGAGAGGGAAGAATCAGAACAACGAAGGTTCAGCTACATCCAGGTGGCCATTTACATATTTTGTTTAGCTCTAGCATTTTCAGGTCATGTATTTGCCGGTTGGACTTGCTTGAATGGTCACGGAGAGCCCCGGGGGGCATGCAAGAGTGCTCAAAGAACCATGTGGTGTACGTTTGACTCCTATTGCTGGGGAACCCTTGAAATGCACGTAGTCTCCACGTAACCAATTACTGATGAATGAATTTGCCTCATAGGTTGGCATACTTCATTAGCATGATGTAACATCAGGGTTTACATAAATATGTGAACAAATAATGAACATTACTGGTTTTAGCAAGCTGCTGTTGCTGTCTTTTGGTCTGGTTCAGAGACCGTTCTTGAGTTTTTGGATGGCTTCGTCAATTATCAAGTCTTTCCTCTCTAAGAACCTTCAGTTCCTTTGTTCAATTCATTTTGAGTTATCAAAATAACAAAGTTATTGTCAATGTTTTATAGTGATTGATCAGAAAATTCACAAGTTCTGAGCAGGAGCAGTACTGTTCGTCATCCTTATAAGAGCGTGCGTGTGCGAGAGAGAGAGATAGGAGAAACGTCTGAACTGTAAAGACGAAAAGAAGAAACAAAATCATTTTAATTAATGGTAAAGGGTTGAGAAGAAAATTTAGATTCCAATATATTCACACTGAAACTAAAGTTTTTCCAGCAATCTGATGCACCCAACTTCCTTTCTGAAATCTATGAATAGGGAAACTAGCTAGAGGGTTCTTACTCAAAAGCAACAACAAAAAGGTTCTATTATAGCTTGAGCATTGCTTACAGTACAAATTTCAAAAATCTTTCTTGTGAAGCTCGTATTTCTCAAAGTTATGAACAAGAAGCTAACTTGTCATATGTGTACAATGATCACAGGCCTCAAGCTAGAAATTATGAGAAAATGACAGACACCAAGAACTTTGCTACTTAAGTGAAGCATGCGATTCGAAGCATAGCTAAAATTATACAGATTTCCCCCCTTGACTGTAAAGGAGAAGTTAAGAGATAAGACGAAGAAACCCTAAGCTCAGGAGAAATATATATTAAATATTACCTCAGATTATACAGATTTGTCAAAGCTTTTTCAAGTCAAAAACTTCAAATATCAAACCTTGTCAAGAGATCTAAATCTTTATCAAGCAGGTAAATCTCCAAAATTTGTGTCTTTTTTGTACATCACGGTCTTCATGTTCTTCTTCTTCTTCTCGATCTTCGTTCTTCATTACTTCATCATAAAGAGTGGACACTATTTCTCAGGAAGGATTTGTGAAAGAGCTGCTGTTGCCCTTCTCAAGAACCCTAAATTCTACTCCGTTATTAGGAGCTTCGATTGGTTGTTTTGGCTGCTTACTTTCATGGTTGGATTCTTCACCTTGGTCAGTGCCAGAAGCTTTATGTTGGTTAGTGGATCTCTCTCTTTCAGCCTCTCTATATTTATGCAAGTACCTTACCATAGCCTCTGCCTGGTCATCAAACCCTAGAGAAATGAGAGCCCAACAGATGTCATCTCCGTTCACTGTCTTGCGGTTCTCTTTCTGACACTTATCAGATGCCTCACCAGTTACAAAACTTACAAATTCTGTCGCACATTCTTGCATGGTTTGTTTTGCTTCTTTGGAAATCTTGGCAGTTGGTGGCAGGATTTTCTTCATCATCCGACCCACATTGGCAATAGGCAACAATCTATCTTGCTCATCATCCATTTCTTCTTGATAAGAAATTGTTCTTTGCTTTGCAAAATCTCTTGTTAATATATAGTTGCATAAATATATGTGTGTATGTGTATGTGTCTTCACACAGTATGCACATGCATGGATGCACATCGATCACTAACACGTGACATAACACATATAGCAAATTGTTGAATTATATATAAAAAAAATCATGTTGTGGATCATTTGAACAAACAAGAAGTTCTTAAAAAGTTGATTTAGTTGTCTGGTAATGTTATAGTTACTTTAATTTATTCAAGATTTTTTATGCTTGATTTTGATTATGTGTTTAGTTTTGTCAATAAGTTATTTTGTATTCTACTAATTGTTAAGTCATGTTCTTAATGGTTATAACAATTGATTAATATATTTCTTGTTATTCATAAACAAACAAATTGAATTAATGATTGTCACTAAAACAAAAGACAAGATTAAATAAAAAATATAAAAAAAATTCTTAGAGTAACTAATACCAAAGACTATGATTTCTTAAATTTATTTTAAAATTAAATGACGACTCACGATTCTCGATATTATATATATAAATATTCAGGGTCACATAATATACTGAGATATAATATTAATGTTCTATTTGATATGGTTAAAATAATCATCCATAATTATTGAGATTTTAAATTTAAATTTGCAATCTATTCTTTGTTATTATAAAATTATAAAAATCAAAATAGGTTACTTCACCAATTGAATTCCAAGAAAATATAATGATGTGTTATTCAAATTGCATAACCTAATTCTAATTTGATTGAAAGGAAAGGAAAGAAATTAGAACACAATTAAAAAAAATAAAAAACAACATTGAGCTCTTCGTGAGTTTGATATTATGATAGAATTTGTGATTATGGTTTAAAAAAATGTATTTTTAAAAAATACAAATTAATTTTTTTTTATAATCAAGATTTCAAGAAAGAATTTTTAATAGAATTGATATAAAACTATAATGTAAATTAATTATGTAAACACCTTTAAAATTATAATCAAAACAAAATATAATTTTAATCGCATCTTATTACACTACAAGAAAAAACTTCTTCGTCAACTAAAGATGAGGATTAGTTTGGTCAACCTAAATATTAATAATCCTAGTAACTTTGCTAGTTCCCCAGCTGCAAAGCTGATTAGTACTGGTCTCCCTTACAGCACCAGCTTTTTTTAAAATATCCATACAATCTGCAGCCCCCCTTTCTGCTTGCAGTGTATTAGGACTGTTCATATAATACTATTTTCTACAAATTCAAATGAGTGGACTCCGTTTGTGCACGTTTGCATGTTTTGGGAATAACCTAATTAAGCAATACCTAAAAAGAACTGATTTTAAGCACTAGCTTGCAAGTGCTGGCGTCTGATTTACCTCAAGCTTGGGCTAGTTTTTAGGTTTCTCTCTACATGGCTTCAGAGCATTTGCATCATGAGTATAATTAAACAGTTTGGTTGGTCAGACTGCTAGTGGGAACTCGAAAGCTTTAGATATTGATTATAGCAAGAGGCAAGATCAGTTAATTTAATTGCTTGTAGTGAACTGAAATTAGGTTTCCAAAGGGATTGTTTAGTGATCAAAATTGATTTTTTTTGGAGTTTGATGATCATGATCAGCAGTGCCAAATCTTGAAATGGGCGTTTTTTTTTTTTAATGGATAGTACCTCTTTTTTATGCCTGTAAATAGTTCAGTGATGCACATTCTCTTTTCTTAGTGGCTATTTTGTGCAATGCTTGGTTGAATTTTGTTAGTAAATAGTTTTTTTAGGCATAATATTCTATGAATCGAATCAAGCTCATTTCTTCTTAGGCATATTCTCGTTTCTTATATTAGGTATAATCGTACGATAAATGATAAACTATTCAACAGAGGTTGCACTTAGTATGATTAACTTTTGAACGTGCTGGTCTAATCTATAATTAGGAGCAATATTGGTGGGGCTAGTAATCTAGATTTTTGGTGTGGTATATCTATGAATAAAACCTAGTACGGGGTGATTTACAATTTAAAAAAATTAATATTTAAGCAGCGCGTGGTTATTATCTCGATAATAAAAAGAAATTCATTCTCAAATTATTTAAAATATACATTTATTCTATATATTTATCTTTCTTTTTTTTCAACCAAACACGTTTTCGTCTCTTCTGTATCTGTCCCTCCAGTGTTAAGACACTAACCAAAATTTTAAAACTTAGTTTCTTTCATATTCTTGTAATCTGATTTGATTATCATCCATAATTAGCACTAATTAATGCCTTATTGCAAAGTATTAACATTGGGGTCAGCCATTGATATTGGTCTGAATTCAACTAACTCATGATTGTTAAAATATGTTAGCTTTACACTTTAATCATTATTTCTGCGAACTTAAACAATCTTCATGTATAGAGCTTCGAAAATACCTCTTGTTGTGTAGAAAACATCTCATTTATACTTTCTGGACGTATATAAGCTTAAAATGTCTTCCATATTCTATCTACTTACATTGCTGAGATTTGCTTTATGCATCGTTATCTCATGTTTTAATCAAAAGGGTTGGCTGAAAAAAAGAAAAATTTCATGATTATAATGGATGACGACTACCTTAAAAAGGGACAAAATGAGATCAACTTAGTTTATGCGTGAAAGATAACATGGGAATAAATGCCTTCATTGTTAAAGAAAAAAGAATATATAGCCTGCAGGACCACACCCAGTCTCTATGACTTTTGTGTTTTCTGCTCAACCTATCGCCAAATGACTATTTGAATCACTTATTGAAGTTGATAAATTGAAAACTTGCTGAATAATCAACCTACATATTACCGGAGATTTCGGAAAAAGTAACGGAATAGAACGAGTTAGTTTTTAACGGTAGTACTTATCACCGTGTAAAATATTATTAAAATAATTTCTATGAATCGATAAAATATTCTGTCGGTATATATTTTATAATTTTCTACAGTGAGATAGCTAGGAACCTCTTCATACTCACTATTTGAGGTTTTGTTTACTGAATCTTAGCTTGGCTGAAGTTTGTGACTTGGAAAAACACTTTTGAAAGGGTTTGGAGATACTTCTTCGAAAACCCATTTAGGGTTTACAACTTATTTAGGGTTCCTAGTAAGGGACCGAAGAAATAGATAAACAAGTGGCTAGCTACACGCACTAAATCCATACAATGAAGTAATGATCCGTAAACCCTAGCCAGCAAGATATTTGGAAGTCATTTCTTTATACAAGGACTTGGAATACTTCTTGTGGTGGCCATATATAAATAACTTTGTTGAGATTCCTTTCTTTTGGGTACCTTAATTACTCAAATATTGTGCATCTCATGTGGTCTTGTTCTCGTTCCTTTTCTTTTCTTTTGGGTCTAAGCCATAGTACCAACTTGAAATATCTTTTTTATAGTTTAAAGAATGACTTTTGTGCATTGAATAAAAAAATCGCTGCCTTCTTGGGGAATCAGGATCCTTTCACCCTCTCCTTTCAAGAGAAAAAAAACAATCCTTTCAACCCTAATCTCTTGTAAAAGTTTGGGAATTAATTAAATGCATAGTGGATAGGAATAACCAATATTTTTTTATAATAATTGGACAGGAATAACCCTTTTTTTATTTGTTAAAGTTTTTCCTATCATAAGTGCATGCAGGAAGGTAGTAAGTTGTTGAAGACAGCATTATTCTTTCTGCCCAACTAGGCCTTTGTTTTGTCAATTAAAGGTGGTACTCTTGAGTTAACTAGCTTGTATATCATGATTATATCCATTTCTCTAGCTACTTCGATCAAAAACAATGTACCCACATCAAATTTAAAGCTTGTAAGATTGAAATTCGTGCTCGGCTAGCTAGGTAACCTGTTCATGTTCTATTCAACGTACCAGCACATAAGAATTTCCCCATGCATCTTCAATTAATCAAATTAAACCCCACCTCGGTTAATTTGCGAGGAATTGAAAAGACATAAATTAATTTTCTATGACCAAAGAATAACTTGAGTAACGCATGATTACCGTCTCATAATAGAAGAGAATGAGATAGAAAACATGTTCTAATTTCATGTAATTATTGTCTTGAAATTACTTTAAAATTATACCATGAATATATTTATTTTATATTTTCATTTTAATTTCTTTAATTAAATATATTTTTAT
>Ga0325402_1005733_pt1 | contig 11659 bp, 9 predicted proteins | sample PopdelMetagenome_22_FD_207212 | JGI IMG/M metagenome (GOLD analysis project Ga0325402, IMG submission 207212) | Populus deltoides microbial communities from Bellville, Georgia, United States - Xylem-PdKOR-R3 | ecosystem: Host-associated > Plants > Phyllosphere > Stem > Wood/Secondary xylem...
TAAAAAAAAAGAGAGAAGAGAGAGCATCGAGCTCCCGATCTCCTCCCATACAATTCATGCACTAGATAAAGAAAATATGTTTGGTTAAAAAATTAGAGACCAGGAAAGCAGGCAAAGCAAAGATCTCATTCGTTTGTCTATGCGGTATAATTCACGTTTTACATTATGGTTTAAATAAAAAAGTAATAAAAATAATGTTTTTAATTTTTAACTGTAATTTAAAACACGATATACATATTACGGTTAGATTGTTTTTTTTATTTAAAATTTTTATTTTTTTATATTTTTAAATCATTTTAATAAATTAATGTTAAATATAAAATAAAAAAAATTATTTTAATATATTTATAAACAAATAAAACTTTAAAAAACTTGTACGAAGCACTCAGCAGTAGCAGTAAACCCCAAGCGTACATAGCATTAGACAAGCAGGCATGGAGGCATATTAGCAATATAAATAAGTTAACAAGGGCATTTTTGTAATGTCACAAAAATATTTAGGCGTGTTTGGTCAGAACAATATAAAAGAAGGGAAATAGTACCACTAGCAGTAAACCCCAAGCGCAACTCGGTCCTCCTACTCTCTCCCAAAAAGAGAGGAGCGAGAGAAAACGCTGAAGACAGAAAAGAAAGAAAGAGTGGTCTTTGCCAAATTAGTGAGTGAGCGAGTAAAGCGTGTGTTTGCGCCCCTTCTTAAACACAAAACACAGGCACAGCAGCGATAATTCAAAAACAAAAACCGTTAAAAAATAAAAACAAAGGACCGTTAAAATCGTTCCCGCCAATCGCCATGGTCCCTCAGCTTGAGCACCACCGTCAACAAGACTCTCCAGCCGCCTCCACCTCCTCCACGCTAGAAGACCATGTTCAGAAGACAAAGTCTCTGATTTCTGCCCTCAATTTTGTCTCTCGCGATCTCCCTCTCCCTCCTGATCTCTTCGACACCGTCTCTTCAATCTATTCAGATGACGGCAACGCTGATTTTGACGGTGGGACCCAAGATAAAAGCCGATTGGTACGTGTTTTTGAGATGCCCTTTTGATTTTCTGGGGTCTTGGGTCATGGGATTTATTTAATTTTGTGAATTTGGGTGCTTCCTGGGGCAATTGGGATACCCTTTTGGTAATTTCCGTCAAAAGTTTGGAAATTTGGGGTTTCTGAAGGGGGATTTTAGAGTTTGGTTTTAGGGCATGTTGTTTAAGAGGAGAATTTCGAGGTTAGGGTTGGTTGGGGATTGCGGGTGCTGTAAATTTTGTGTTTTCTTCTCTGCGCGTGTGAAATTGTTTCTTGTTATCTTTGTTTTGCTTGGTGCACGTGTGAAAATTTCATGGATTTTTTAATTAGTATTGTATTCCTCTTGAACCACAAGATTGTGATAGTGTCAATTAAGTTATGCAGTGAAGAGGATTGCTGGGGTTAGGTTTCTTCGCGGTTAATGGCTATGATTTGTTTTCTCATTGTTAATCTTTGGACTAGATATGTGTGTTTGCTGTCCTGTAATTGACTGTCTAAACTGACAGTATATGTTAAGCATATACACATCCATTGTCGGAAAGTTCTGTGGCTTCTCTTTCTCTTCTATAATGGTCTCATTGTCGTGTTACCTTGTTTAAAGAATAACATGTGGAGCAGTTTTGGTTTACTTAGATAAATTCTCTCTGTTTTTCCTTGTGTTTTACATTTCCCCCCCTTTCCTATAAGGCAGGTCAAATTGAATAATGATTGTTTCCGTTCCTTATTTGCTGATGGTCTTTGTATTGTAGAGTTTACACCAATCTCTTACATTGAGAAACAAGACATCAATTTCCTTGCAATGGAGATTTTCCTGTTAATTTCTCTTGCTGTTTTTAGTCGATGTTGCTATTGAAGTCTGCAATTTATGTGTTAATTTGTTGTTTCTGATATAGCTTTTGGAATGTGGATTTAACATAACACAGCAGGGTAATCCTGGGATTTCCATCAGAGGTGATTTGATGACTGAATTTGAGGATGCACTTTCAAAGCAAAGGCAAAATTGCATGTCGGGTTTTGCTCTTGCAGAATTGAGGGAAAATCGATATCAAAGCCATATTCTGCATCGCATAAATGAACTTGAAGGTTGCTATCTCTTTTACATAATCTTTACATCTCAGGACGTCACATTATACTTTCTCACTCATGAAATGCTTCATGTGGTAATTTTAATTTAGTTCGCTTGTTTGTTCCCATGATTTGGATTGTTGTTGGTACTTGTTTAAGATACCTCTTTCACAGAACTTGGCTGCTATGCCTGCTGATAGTTGGGCCTAATGTCTTTTGTCGTTGGTAATTACTTTGGTAATTTGTTAATAATAGTGATAGTGTACTTACCCTATTTGTTGATTGGGTCGTTATAGATTAATCCTTGGGAAGGATTTATTGATGCATTTTATGTTTTGGATCAGAACTTTCTTCAACCAGAGGTGAAGACCTGCAGATGAAGTGCTTACTTGAACTTCATGGACTAAAGGTAAGTTTGATTTGTTAAAATTTGGTATGAAAAGTTTTATGAAGTTTGTGCATGCTTTTGTATTTGTACTTGATAAAGTAAAAGCTTCAATCTAAATTGAAGGTAAGGCAAACTTTGGTTGTTCTAACAATATGATTGATGCTTCTCCAAGAAACTTGTCTGCTTGGGTGGTGAAGCCACTGAATATCTATAATTAGAATAAATCTGCTTTCCCCCATTAGATTTTAGGAAAAGCTTCATTGCTGATCTTTTGGTTTTGATATCTTTTAGAATCCAGTGAAGGAATGCTAAATTTAGCCAAATTAGATTAATGCTGGCTGACTGGTTTCATTGTAGAATCTTATAGTTTTATTTCTTAGATATGTTGCTGAAGGGGCTTTTGGATTCATGGTGATAGATGGGTTCTGTTCATTGTTTTATTTGGAAATTGAGGGATGACGCCTGTTTTGTCCTTGTGGGCAAGGACTTTTTTTCTGGCAGCTAGCAGAGTTGCAGAGCAAAGTTCGATCTGAAGTGAGTTCAGAGTACTGGCTTCGTTTGAATTGTATGTTTCCTGACAAGCAACTCTTTGACTGGGGTATTATGAGATTGCCTCGCCCATTATATGGTATAGGAGATGCTTTTGCCATGGAAGCTGATGATCAATTCCGGAAGAAACGAGATGCTGAGGTTATTTTCTTCTCATGTTCATTTTCTTTCTTTTTGTGAAACTTTTCTCATATTCCAAATCGGGGGATTTTGGAATCTGGGCATTCTAGATGGCATATAACATCTGTTAGTGCGCCCCACTTCTCTCTCATTAACCAAGTTGAAATCTACAACCTGATGGTGTGGACCTAGGTTCTGACCCTTCAATACTGGTACTATATACAATCTTAGCTGTTGATTGTTGAAATATGTTGTCAACTAAAGTATCTTTTATCTCTCTCTAAATATAATTTTCTTTCCAGAAGATGATAGTAAATTGAGATGAAATATATGAGTTTTGGATATTAAGATTTACAATTCAATTGGTTAACTAACAAAATTTGTTTGCTGTCAAATGTATTGTTTTCTGTTGTATGCTCTGATGATTTGTGAAAATCTCTATTGCAGAGGCTGTCAAGGTTGGAAGAGGAAGAAAGGAACCATGTGGAGACTAGAAAAAGAAAATTTTTTGCAGAAATACTCAATGCAGTCCGAGAGTTCCAATTGCAAGTTCAGGCTACTCTTAAAAGGAGGAAGCAAAGGAATGATGGGATTCAGGTTTTCTACTGTCTATCAATCTTGCTACTTCGTATAGTCTGCTAATATGAATCTGAGTAGCTTAGACATTTGCATGGATGAGGGATTTCTAAACCTTTTTTATATGGAATTTGTATGATTAACTGAAGTGATAACCATGGAGTTTAAGTGTATCAGAAGCACATAGTTAAAGAGAGAGAGGGGATTGGATATCATTTCCTTGGGAAAAGGAGAAGAGGAAAAGAAAAGTTTAGATGGAAAGCTTCAAAGCATTATTAGGTGATATTAATATGAAATTAAGCCTTGTTTGCCATTGAAATTTTTGTGTACAGCTAAATTGAGTTCAGTGATGGATCTGTTTCTTGTGACTAGTTACAGAATGTTAGAAAGAAACTAGTCCACGACACTCTTTAGCCTATGAAACTCTTTCATTTTTTATCTTCTGTAATCAGGAAGATGAGATCTGTTGGTTATTTATCAGTTCGACTGATTACTACTTTTCTTAGTATTGCATATGATTAGTGAATACACTTAATGTTATCATATTTTGACAGGCATGGCATGGAAGGCAGAGGCAGCGGGCTACTCGGGCAGAGAAACTGAGGCTCCAAGCCCTGAAGGCTGATGATCAAGAAGCTTACATGAGAATGGTAAAGGAGAGCAAGAATGAACGACTTACAATGCTTCTTGAAGAAACAAATAAACTACTTGTTAACTTGGGAGCTGCAGTCCAGCGCCAAAAAGATGCAAAACATTCTGATGGTATTGAACCTTTAAAAGACTTAGAAGCTGATTCGCCTGAGTTGGATGCTTCAAGGAATGAAAGTCCACTTGATACATGTCCCGAGGAAGATGAAATCATTGATTCTGATATTAATGATGATAGTGGTGATTTGCTTGAAGGCCAGCGACAGTATAACTCAGCTATTCATTCAATTCAGGAGAAGGTAAATAGTAAATCTTTATTCTCTGTGTAATTTTATCTCCGGATTTTCCTATGCAGATCTTGTATTTGATTTCCATGGTTTAAATTTCAATCATTTTGTGTTTCTCCTGCAATGTGTAAGCTAGTTGGCATGGTGTTTAGATTTCCATACACTTGTGGGAATGACTAGATTAGAGTTAATCGGTGCTCGCAAGTGAATGCTCAAGTATCAAACTGTCTACTTACCAGTTCCTTGTAGCAATTACCCTAAGCTGTGTTTGGCCACCAGTCTTGGCTTTTGAATCCAAGCACATGGAATTGGAGGCTGTCTCATGCAAAAGATTATGTTCATCTTGCTTGAGTGAGTATGGTCTTCAGTGTCGCCCTTCCCACATTTATTTGAGATGGATAGATAGTTGAGTTTTTTTGCATGGACTGTTTCAGTTTGTTATTTCTTTTGGTGTATAGGTAATATGGTCAATAGATGAAAGCACAGTTAATTGGCTGGTTTCAGCATCAAAAGCTAACTGTTTTCTAGTTTGAGGGCGTGAAGATAGTGTGGGTCCTATGCTGCAGATGTTGGGCAGGTTATTGGAATTTGCCCTGCTTCATTTTGTAACGGGTTGTGGTTGTTGAACTGGGGATTTAGGAGCTGTCATTTGATGTGGCACATGGAAATTGTTTTGTCAGTTGCTGAAATTGTCTGGTGGCTAAAGGTTGATTGGAAGAGATTAATGAAGGCTTTCTTTTGAAAGCAGCTAAATAGTGAGTTTTGGGGTTTCATTTAAGAGGTTAATTAATGTACAAAGAGTCGGAATAATATGGCTTTCATGTTGGAGTGATGATGGGATAAGTTTGGAGGTGATTAGAGCAGTGAAGGAGGAATTTGGAGGGCGTCTGCCATGAAAAATACTTAGGTAAGTTTAGCATCAGAATTTGGAGAGAGAGAGAGTGGAGGAAGGGACAACAAACCTTAGAAAACAAGAGAACTTAGAGGAATGATATCACATTAGGCAAGTTTGCATCTAGTTGCAAACCATAACACTTGGTTGTGTTTACCTGTGGAAAGTTATTCAATTTTCCAAGAAGACAAATAAAAACTGCTACAAAATGTGCTTATTGGCTAGAGGTGAACCTTTATGTTTGAAACTAGATTTTATAGCTCTCCAATTTTCTGGAAAACTGGGAAAGAAAAAATGTCTGCTCAAGTGAAACTTGTTTTCTTAAACAGTTTTTTTATTTTTTGTTCTTTGGGAGATCCATCATGCCTTGGACTATACAAAGGGAGCTAACCCTCTCACCTCTAATAAATTGTCCTGTCTTGTCCCTGCCACAAGCAGATTTTGACCAAGTTGTCAGTGTCATTCCCACCTGCTAGTTACACACTTGTTGGCTCTTTTAGTACAGACATTCCTGGTTTTTTCTAGTTTTCACAGATTAATATGGTTAAATATTTTTTTCTCTTATTTTTAATGGAGATCAGAGGAGATGAAGATAAGCAATGGATCAGATATCGCACATCCCCTCTTTTTTTTCTCTTATTTTTCATGAAAATTAGAGGAGATGAAGATAAAAAATGCGATTTCATTTCTCCCAATAAACTTAGTGTTAGGATTCCACTATTGTTGTTATTTATATCCTTAGCTTCTTTGTCTTTCTAGAATTTGGATTCCTGAATCAGAAAATTCTAACGAAGCTGCTGATCAACTTAGAATCAAAGAAAAAAAACATACCACTCAAAGTTCCTATTAGATTGTAATCTTAACTAAACTGCCAGTTACACCTGTTTTTCTTTGATACTGCAAATATTTTGTTTCTGCTCACCCATCATCCATAGAATAAGACTCTAAATAACAAAATAATTTAACCCAAGGATTCAGCATATGAGACCATGTGAAGCGTCAACCTTGCTGAACTCTTTTTGGGATTTATAGAGAGAAAAATTCTTGAACTGCCAAAATGGAATGCAAGTCCAAATAGACAGTATATTTTCCCATTGCTGCATGATCTCCAATGTGGCTTATATTGAGCAGTGATTCTTGGTGCTGTTTAACTTATGTAAATCTTTCTGGTTGCAGAATGGTGATTGTGATTCCATGCAACTTTTGTTGTTCATACTACTCTTAATCAGAGAATCTAAGTAATTGTACATTGTAATGCAGGTAACTGAGCAGCCATCCATACTTAAAGGTGGACAATTAAGACCATACCAGTTAGAAGGACTTCAGTGGATGCTGTCTTTGTTCAACAACAATTTAAATGGAATTTTAGCCGACGAGATGGGGTTGGGGAAAACAATACAAACAATTTCGTTAATAGCATATCTTAAGGAGACAAAGGGTATCTGCGGGCCACACTTGATAGTTGCTCCAAAGGCTGTGCTACCAAATTGGGTCAATGAATTCTCGACATGGATTGAGGAGAATGAGTATGCGAATACATTTAATTTCAGGGTGCTTGTGTGTGCGAGTATGCATGCTCAAGTAGCATTTGATTTGAAATTGCTCATGTATTTTCTTCTTTGTCCAGGATTAAAGCTTTTCTTTATGATGGACGTCTCGAAGAGAGAAAGTCCATAAGGGAACAGTTATCAAGAGAGGGGAACTTGCAGGTGTTGATCACACATTATGATCTAATCATGAGAGATAAAGCTTTTTTGAAAAAAATTCACTGGCAATACATGATTGTTGATGAAGGGCATCGATTAAAGAATCACGAGTGTGCTCTGGCAAAGACTATTGCAGGGTATTGTGCTACATGTGTACTTTCCTGTCTCATTTCTTGTCTCCATGAACTCTATTTTTGGTCTTTTAATTGTATAGCTGAATATTGCAGGGTATTGTGCTCCATGTGTACTTTCCTGTCTCATTTTTTGTCTCCATGAACTCTATTTTTGGTCTTTTAATTTCTTAGCTGAATCTCTTTTTATGTTCATTTCTTTCCTACATTTTTTGTCTCCACTGAAGTTTGGATCAGCAGGCAACAATAGGATACTTATTTGGATTATTCTTTTTCTGTTGCTACACAGTGAAGTTCTTTTTCATGAAAGCAAATGAACACTACTTCTTTTATCATCCTTTTCACCTGATAAGATCAAATCATGATTATCTGGTGCACTAGCATGATACTTTGCAATGTGTACTGAGGTGGTTGCTATCTACTGTTGAAAAGTTGTAAAGATTTGTTATGTCCTCAGTTTTCATGGAATCAATTCATGGAATCAAATAGTACTTTGGACATGGTTATATAAGACACTTCAAAGGCTTTTCTAATTGAATTTTAACCTGCATGCAGCTATCAGCTTAAGCGCAGACTTCTATTGACTGGGACTCCAATACAGAACAGCTTGCAGGAACTGTGGTCCTTGCTTAATTTTCTCCTCCCACATATTTTTAATTCCGAGGACAAATTTGAAGAGTGGTTTAATGCTCCCTTTGCTGATCGGGGTGAAGTTTCTCTTACCGATGAAGAACAACTATTGATCATTCGTCGTTTGCATAATGTAGGTGTCCTTGAAATTTCATTTTTTTCTGAAATCTTCTTGAACCTTTACCCTGATTCATTTGCATGATTCTCAGGTTATAAGGCCATTCATTTTGAGGAGGAAAAAAGATGAGGTGGAGAAATATCTTCCTGGGAAATCTCAGGTTATACTAAAATGTGATTTGTCAGCATGGCAGAAAGTATATTACCAACAAGTTACGGAGATGGGCAGGGTTGGGCTGCAAAATGGTTTGTCGTTTCTGCTCCATCCAATATGTCTTCATTTTTCCTGTGTTTTTTCACGGTCTTTATTTGCGGGTGCTTTGAATTTTTGTCATTATCTGCTTTCATTGTATGGCATTTCCTGGGATATATGTTTCCTGCTTTTGGAAAGCTGCTGTTTTTTTGGCTCTTCCTACCCCTTCCCTTCCCTTTTTTTCATCTCTTTGAGCGTACTCATTTGAAATACTCATTAGCTACCACTGAATTTTTCTGTTAAATAGCTTGACCACTTGTGCATTTGTTAGCACCAATCATCTACCACTTTCTATAGAGAACTCTAGTGTCATTTTTTCCTATATATATCTACCTCCTATACTTGCTCTTTTTCTCTCTCTATTAAATGTAACGATTGTTGTTTTTGCTTTGTGTATGACCTCATGATTGAATGCTTAGGGTTATTTATCAATCTTGTGAAATACTCACTAAAAGTGCAAAAACTTGAAACTTAATGAGAAAAGATCAATTTACAGGATCGGGAAAATCAAAGAGTCTACAGAACCTTACGATGCAGCTCAGGAAGTGCTGCAACCACCCGTATCTTTTTGTTGGGGAGTATAATATGTGGAGGAAGGATGAAATCATGAGAGCATCAGGGAAGTTTGAGCTACTTGACCGCTTACTCCCAAAACTCCATGCAACTGATCATAGGGTCCTGCTTTTTTCACAAATGACTCGTCTTATGGATATTCTTGAAATTTACTTGCAACTTCATGATTACAAGTATCTTAGACTTGATGGCTCAACAAAAACTGAGGAAAGAGGAACTTTACTAAAGAAATTCAATGCTCCAGACTCTCCTTACTTCATGTTCCTTTTGAGCACTCGTGCTGGAGGTCTTGGTTTGAATTTACAAACAGCAGATACTGTGATAATTTTTGATAGTGATTGGAACCCCCAAATGGACCAGCAGGCAGAGGATCGTGCACATCGTATTGGACAAAAGAAGGAAGTCAGGGTTTTTGTTTTGGTTAGTGTTGGATCGGTTGAAGAGGTAATCTTGGAGCGTGCAAAACAGAAGAAGGGCATTGATGCCAAGGTCATCCAGGCTGGACTTTTTAATACTACATCCACAGGTATATCCATCTAGATTCCATGCATTTAGCTACAGAGTATCCATATAGTAAAGGAGGCAATGTTTTGTTATTCTTTTTTTTGCTATTGCTCCAACTTGGGCCATGTATGCTCTCACTGGCAAGATGTTACTGCTGCAGTCTGCAGGGTAATTTTCATAATTTTTTGCTCTGACAACTGTGGATCATATATGCTTTAGTATTTTTTATAGACTTGTCATCATTCATTTCATCTAAAAAATTGTAGCTTCAAACATGTTTACACTTGCGTGAAAACCACTAATGACAGTGATAATTGAGCAAATGACAACGGATGAGGGCACTGGTCGGGACATCTCTTGGACCTTCTGCGACTACTGAATAGGGTAAAGCATCGAGTCTGTATGTTGGCTGGCAGTGTTTCTATATTCTTTAGCTGTTTGCAGTCATGATTTCAGATATTGATGGACTGTATCATAGGAACCTTTGGTCTAGTCATCTTTCCAATTCCACAGTGTCAAGTTATCCTCCAACGATAATGGAATTGGTCACTTGCATCCTTTTCTTTTCAACAGAAATCTTCTTATAAATTCAGACTTGGAATTGTCAAGGGTTGGACTAGATTTCTGCCACGCTTTTTTCACCTTTTTTGTATGGATTAAGCAATGCATTAACGTGGCATGTCTTTGCTTGTGCAGCTCAGGACAGAAGAGAAATGTTACAGGGCATCATGCGTAGAGGAACTAGCTCACTTGGAACAGATGTGCCAAGTGAGAGAGAGATCAACCGCCTTGCGGCCCGTTCTCAAGAAGAGTTCCGGATTTTTGAGGAGATGGACAAGGAAAGAAGAAAACAGGAGGATTACAGATCTCGTCTCATGGAAGAGCATGAGGTACCTGAATGGGCATATCAAGCACCTGATAGCAAGGAAGATAAGGCCAAAGGTTTTGAGCAGAATAGTACTGGTGTCTTGGGAAAGCGGAGAAGAAAGGAGGTGACATACGGTGACACATTAAGTGATTTACAGTGGATGAAGGCTGTTGAAAATGGACAAGACATATCCAAATTATCAAGTAAAGGAAAGAAACAAGAACATACTCAGTCTGAAGTTAATGATACTGCCAATAATAGTGCAGGAACGGAGAAAAAGGTTCTGGAAATGAGGAATGATAACATGCCCGTGGTAAGTGAGGGCACAAGCGAGGATACCTATGCTTCAGCCCTGAAAAGACCCCAGTCTGACGAGGCAGTCACTGAAAAAACAGACTATCAGGTTTTAGAAAAACCTGAACAAGGTGTCGGGGGAAGTGGTTGGAACAGGCAAATATTTACATGGAATACTTACAAGAAGAAGAGATCCAGTTATGTTTTTCCAAGTTCGTCATCGGACTCCAGAGGGCAGAATTCCAACGTAAAAGGAAATGGGTGGGCTTGATGTAATTGAGCAAAATGTCGTCACATTTTTGTGATGAGATGGTCCAGAAGCATCCCCAGGTCTTGGGTTGCTGCTCCATTGCACCAGGCTTTGGTTGGGTGCTGTTGCTGGTGTCGTTTGACGTTGCCTCCTTTAAATTAGTTGCTTCCAGTACTTGCTCCGATGCTTCATCTCTGTTGATTCTAGCATTTATAACTTCGCTCAAACGTAAGCAGCCGATGCAGCATTTTCCCAATTTATGAATAGCACCTCTCATCATCATCATCATCATCATTTTCAACAGCATACATAAGGTGGTGGTCGGGTGGTGAATCTAGATGTCTGCATGGGTAAATGACCACTCCTATTCATTGGCACCTGTAACATATTAGCACTAATGTGATGTTCCCTGATTTATGACATGCACTTTTATTCTTATTATTTATGGTTTTCAAGATTGTTTTCATGTGGAAATGAGGTTTTGGCCTGGGGTATCTGGAGTTCATCCATCATGTGAGGGAAGATATTAAATTTTGGGTAAATCTCAAATATACCTCCAAACTATTGGGTAGTTTCAATTTTACACCTAAAACTATTTTTTATGTTAGTTTTATCATCATGATATTTTAACTCTAGAGATTTCTACTGTCAGAATAACTCGTATAAAATTATATCGTTTGTTTTTTTATATTAAAAAAAATATATAGTTGAGATGGAAATATAGATGAAAACTTTTAAAAATAGATGCAAGTCGTTCATTTTTTTTATAAGTTCCAGATAAGATTGATACAAAA
>Ga0325402_1005735_pt1 | contig 11658 bp, 6 predicted proteins | sample PopdelMetagenome_22_FD_207212 | JGI IMG/M metagenome (GOLD analysis project Ga0325402, IMG submission 207212) | Populus deltoides microbial communities from Bellville, Georgia, United States - Xylem-PdKOR-R3 | ecosystem: Host-associated > Plants > Phyllosphere > Stem > Wood/Secondary xylem...
GCAGTGCAGGGATTGATGATTCGTTAGGGGTCTTTTTCTCTGGCTATTTATTTATAAGGTCAATCCATAGCTGGAGATGGAGCTGAGTCCGTTGGAATACATCAGTACTTTTGGTTGTCATTTACTTCAGTTGGAAATTGATAGTCTTTGGGAAAATTTTGAGAGAGGAGGTCTAGGCGTTTTAACATTTACCATGCGAAGTGATTTTATGTAACAAATTCAATGTCTACTCTCTTTATGTGGCAACTTTGGTTTCGCTGTCACGAATATGCTTTTTGAGTCATGGCATGCGTTTCGTTTATTTCCCTAACCATTGACTTCTCTGGACTTTTGGTTCCAATCAGTTAGCAGCTTAATGGATGTGATGCATGGCTGGTCCGCACCTGCATTTGAAAAGCAATTCACATGATTGGGGGAAATCTTTTTGTATGTTTTGATTAATGGCTCTGTTTGGCTCCATGCGAAACAGCCGGCAGGGCTAAGCAGGCCCTGAGACTGGTTTCTAGAGCTCAAAACCCCAGCATTGATTCAGAACTATTGGTGTCTAGAAACTTAACACTGCTTTTTCACATCTTGGCAAGCTGCTTGTTCGAGTTATATTGATAAAAGTTGATATCCTTTTTTTATAAACACTGCACAAAAGAAGTGGCAAGGAATTAACAAGGTTTCATGAAAACTGCAGAGATAGAAAAATAAAAGTAGAAGAAGAAAAAGGGCAATCTTCCGGATATACTCCATTACTCTGAAAGATTGTGTTGCCTATCAAAAACTAGAGTTCAGTTCTGGGTTATTGTAGCTGTCTTTTGACTAGTGCAGTGTTGATGCTCTTAGTGTAGTGTATAGTCATCAATGAAGTTAATGAAAAATTAATCTCGGCGAGATGTATCTTAACTGGTCAGGTTTTAGATTTGTTCTCTAAAGGTCAGCAGTTCGAGTCTCACAAACCTCAGGGTTACTGGAGACTTATATGGTCATTAACTTCAAGGTTCATAAGATTAGTCAAGGTGCGTGCAAGCTGATCCTGATACCTACGTTAATAAAAAAAATATATTTGTGTATAATCTCTAAAACACTAGAAGTCCTTCTAACACCTTTATTGGGCTTATTATTTTGTTTTATTTTAATGCAATCTAAACAACAATTAAAATCAATGAATAAATGGAGATATGATCTAATCTTCTATGCTATAACATAGGGTCTTTCATTTATAACACTAGATTTAATGCCAACAATATTACCATGCACAGTTGTAAGGGATATTATCTTTATATAAATAAAGAAAGTACCAACGTAAAAGTTTTAAAACTGAAATAAGATTTTTTGAAAATAATAGAACATAAAAGGTTCTTTCAAAGTCTAAAACAAAGCCAGAACTAAGAAACCTCCATACGTGAAAGCTTCTTATTTCATAAATAAATGGCACTTTTATTTTCCATTGGTTTCTTTTTGTTTAAGAAGCTAATATTAACAATTTAGATTATAGAACTATAATCAATTCACCAGTGTCATGAGAAACATGAACCATATTAGAATCAAAATACAGTAAAAAAATGAAATTATCTTTTTTTTTCAAGCCAATTCTTGAATTTAAGTAATAATGATAGTGATGGTGGTGATGATGATTAATAATAATAGTGGACAGCAATTATCATGATTATGGTGGTGCCAGCCAACAATAAATATACTAGTTTTACAATAAAACTTAGCACTCAATTGATGTCTTTGACTTTTTGTTGTTGCTTAATAGTTACTTTTATAATTAAAAATATTGTGTGTATTACTTAATTATATTTAATTGTAGACTTAAATATGATATACAAATTATTAACTAAACTTTATGTTAATTATCAATTATTTATGTTTAGAAAAATCAAAACCATGTATAGAAACATTATGGATAAAAATCTTTTGTTTTGTGTAACAGAACAATAACAATAGCCCAGTGCTGAGGGTGCTGGTTTTACAATAGAACTTTGTTGCCAGGTGTCAACTCCAACCTCCACATAATTAATTTTTCAATGAAAGTAAGACTTCCTTTTTTAGCTTTCTTGATTATTCAATTAGTTTTTTTTTTAAAAAAAAATTCAACAGGTTGCGACCGAGTCATACCGGGTTTTTCTTTTCATGTTTTTTTTCAACCTGGCCTGGTTCCAACTCTAGACCGGCCGGGTCCCAGGTTGACCCGCCGGACCGAACTGGATTTCAAAACTATAGTTTCAACATATAAAGCAACTTCCAGATTTAAAACTTTGTCTATCATGATCATGGATAATGCAATCAAAAGATCTTAAACAAAGATTTTAATGGAATCGAAAGCTAGACTAAAGATATTGCTCTAATACCAAAAAGATTTGTAATATCATGATGAAGTTTCAACGAATTAAAAAGCTAAAGCCCAATAACACACAACTCCAACTATAGCCATCATAATTCCATTAAAGCGCAAATACCAAACTATAAAAAAGATAATGATAAATCTAAATCACCCTTTTATGAAAAAATTTCACGAATTTTATTTTCTAAATATTTTTTTCCCATCACTGTTTAACCTTTCAGAAAAAAATAGTTGATGCGGGGGGTTTATTATTTGAATATATTAAGTGAATAATGGGCCAAAGAATAATATTTCAATTTTAAAGTAAAACAACTCTTTGCTGGATTTGGGAATCTGAATAGTTAACATTTCTCTTAGAACTAAACCCACAAGTTTTCCCTTGAAGTTTGGCACATCAAGGACTTGAATCTTAACCAAAGCAGAAACTTGTAGGCTAACATTAGAGTTGCCTAATGCCTAAAACCTTACAACTAGTAATGTACCTCCTGGCTATGGGAGGAAACTGCAAGTCAATCAACGACCTGTTGGTTCTACACTTTTCACCATGGATTTGTCCTAAATGCATCTCTGAGGAATAACTTGCTGCATGTCAAGAAATTTGGATAATACTAATTTACTTGATAATACACAATGATGATTGACGGGGCAGGATGAAACAGGCCTTACCTGTCAGAAGTTGGGCCAATGGCCCAATTAGAGAAGAAAGAAAGAAGGAAGAAGAAAAGAAAAGGAAGCCCTACTGGCCAGCAATGGCCCAACTAGAGGGGGGAAGGAAAAAAAAAGGGATGGCGTGGAAACCAAAGGAGAGAGAGAGAAATAGGTCATTAGAGTACCACCAATGACTTTCTATCAATGTGCGCCTTTAAAAAAGATCCCCTCACCGAGATGAAGTTAGCGCCATAAAAAGAGATTGATCGGACGATGGAGGGCTCACATGCCACCTAAAGATAGTGAAGCTTAGCGCACAATGGCGCATGTCTTACACTCGCCACGCGTATTTTTTGTTTTCTTCTAATTTAGTCTCTAATTTCTACACCGCTCCAATTTAGTCCTTAAAGATAGCCCGATGAAGGCCTTAATCAGGTAGAGAAGAATAAAAGAGAAAAGAAGAAGAAAAGGTAGTCCAATGAGGGCCCTACCAGGGAGAAAAGAAGGAGAATGAAAAAAAAAGGTTGGAACTCCAAACAATGTTTAAGCACATTCATGTCCCTTTGAACATCTACTTGGATTCTCGTTTTACAAGTTATCACTACGACATCCACTTGAATTTTTCAAGTCGTTAGTACGACACCCACTTGAAAGCCTTGTTTCACAAGTTAACAGGATGAATGCTAACATGAGCAACCGCTCCTAACAAGCTCCTAACAAGCTAATTGTGCAATGATTCATGAAGAATCAAATATTCTTTATGATTAATCTTACGAGTAGGTCGCGAACCTATGCCCTACGACACAAATAAATATATTATGAGGTATATAAATATCCAAGGATCACCAGTATAGAGATCATAACATAACAAATTCACACACATAGACTACAACAAATGTTCACCTACATTTCCACTCTTTTTCTATACATTATTTTTCTTCAATGCTTTATTAACTTAGACATCAAAGGACACAATATCCTACGTGTAGGATTTGTTTTGTAGAAAAACATGGATTATCATCTTAAGTCCAAAAATAAAAAACTTTCAAGCCTATTAAACAAGCATGAAAAGACCCAAATTGATATTTATTTGAAGTTTTTTCGACCCTATCAATGTTATTCCACAATAAGATTACCAAAACTCTAAAAGGCATGAGGAAATCATTGTACACACAAACACAAAACTATTCATTACTTTAAAAAAAAACTATGATTTTGCCACTAGAAAAAGAGTTGGGGTGCCTTGATGTTGGGGGTAATAAGGTCATTTTTAATGGCTCATTGGTCATTAAAGGATTGTTGTGGGGGTACATGTATCTTTTCCACCTTTTAGAATAGTAAAATGAGTAATTTATCCCTATGTAAAAAAAAAAATAGAATTGTTGACTAAAGGTATTTATGTATTTTTATTTTTTAGAAGACAATAAAAAAACATCTTTCCCCTTTGAATCAGAAACAAAATAAGACATGCGTGCAAAGGTAATTTCATATTTTTACGAAGGTTTTTTTGTTATTTCCATATTAATAAAGGGTATTTTGGTCTTTTAACGTTGAATAATTGAGTTTTTTAATTAAAAAACATCAATGCTCTTTGGGCGACGCGTGCATCACCTTCTAATTGCCAAACCCACCCTTCCACTGTGTTGTTAGAAGTGTTGTTGTGTCCTCTTCTTCCTGGAGCGTGACATTAGATGATGCATAATTTGTCATTGTGGTCAAGGTTGTCAAAATCACAATTCAACTCGTAAAATCGTATGTTTTTACGAGTTGATATAGGCTTTACGTGCTAAATTGCTTGTAAAACTCGAAAATGGGTAAAATCGGGTAAAATCGTTAAAATTGGGTGAAATTGCTATTTCACCACCGATTTAACGATTTTACTCGCAGGAAAAAAAAGGCCATGTATCTGCCAGGTGTCGACCGCTTATTGGCTTTAACAAAGCAAATGTAATGTTTCTCTTCAGTCTTCTTTGCATTTCAGTTCATCATTCACGTTCAGAACCAAAAAAATCCCAAAATTGAAATCCCAAAATTCTAGCAGTCCCTAAACTGAGGATTCCTCAGTGACTCAGTCTCTATCTCTTTCTCTCAGCTATCCACGATTCTAGTATTCCACGATCACCGTCCACTGGTACTCCACAACAACCCTTGCCTCTTATCGATGACGCCCTTTTCACCAGCCACCGTGAGAACCAGAGTCCACCCAACAACAACGGCGTCTCTCCAGTCTCCACCAGGTAAGTTACTCTATTTATCTTGTTTCTCTGGTTCTCTCTTCTCTGTTGGTAACTACCAGCAGTTGGGGGTGTTTTTTTTCCCTTGTCCGTTTCTTACTCTAATGTAGTAATGCTAATATTTGTTTGATTGGATTCGCAGGCTCCAAGTTTGACTGCAATATTGATCTCCTCGGTGCTTACTACTCAGAACAGAGGTAAGAGTTTCTTACCATGTCCATTTCTTACCTTGTTTGTAATCTGTCGTGACTGTTGTTTAGGACCATTAGGTGCTTTAATCTTTACAGTTTAATGATGTTAAAGATTGAGATTTTGATTCAAAGTTTATGTGACTGTCTATTATTGAGATATTACCTGTGAATTTTAGATTCAATTTTAACCGTGCGATGTGTGTGTGTGAGTCTATGACTCTTTTTTTTCACATAAATCAATTGTCTCTGTTTCTTGATCTGAACAAGTTGGAGTCAGGTTAGTTATCCATGTGCAATTTCGTTAGTCCTTGTTAGTTGGGTGTAATTCATGTGCTGATTTCGTTAGAAACCTTAGTTTAGTAGTTTTGGTTCAGTTACCAAGCAATCTGTTTAGTCCTTGTTAATTGTTACCTCATCTGCAATGCTGCAATGCCTATGATTGGCTAGTGAAGCCTGTGATTATGTTGAAAATGCATGTTTCTTCTGTGTGCATATGCACCGGCACCCAACATGCATTTGTTATCATGTATTGGGTGTTTGATGTTTTTGTTTCTTGCCCTTTCCTTCTGGCTTTTATTTATATATATTTTTTAAGTTGTAACGGTTACCTTATATGCATAAAACGTTTGGATTGATTACAGGGTTGATTTGAATTGATTCTTTAATTGTTGAACTTATGGCATCTAGGAAAAATTCTTCTGGTAATAGGCTTGATGTGGGATGGCAGCATGGTATAGATATTGATAAGAATTCTAGAAAAGTTCAATGCAAGTATTGTCAAAAAATTATCACTTGAGGTATTTTTCGTTTTAAATAGCATTTGGCTTGCACTCGTAAGGATGTTGAACCATGTCAATAAGTACCAGAAAATATTAAGCAGATGATTTTAGGTGTTTTGGTGAAAAATCTAGAAGCAACTGAAAAGAAAAGAAAGGCTCATCAATATAGTGTAAATGATAATGATGATAATGATGAAATAAAAGAAATTAGCTCCAATGACAAAGGAAAGAGAGTAGCTAGTGGGAGTGGAAGTACACAAACAACTCTAAATCAATTGCTAAAAAAAGATATTAGAGAAGAAGCATGTCGACAATGAATTTCAAGGTTTTTTTACACTAGTGCAATTCCATTTAATTGTGTAAAAAACCCTGAGTTTCTTAAGACACTTGAATTGGTTGCAAAGCATGGGCCATGTTTCAAGCCTCCATCCTACCATGATATTAGAGAGAAGTATTTGAAGCAAAAAGTGGACCAAACAATGAATTTGCTTCAGGATTACAAGCTAGAATAGAAAAAAACTGGTTGTTCAATAATGTCTGATGGATGGACAGATAAAAAAAACGTTGTATTTGTAATCTTTTGGTTAATAGTCCTAAAGGGACAGTTTTTTGTCATCGGTGGATACTTCTAATATATCTAAAACTGCTGATAAGGTATTTGAGATGTTAGATGCCATTGTGGAGAGGATTGAGGAGGAAAATATTGTCTAAGTAGTCACCGATAATGCTGCAAATTATAAGGCAGCGGGACAATTATTGATGGAAAAAAGAAAGAGTTTGTTTTGGACACCATGTGCTGCCCATTGTATTGACTTGATATTAGAGGATTTTGAGAAGAAGTTAGAGATTCATCAAGTAACTATTACTAAGGGGAGGATAATCACCTTATATATTTATTCAAGAACTATTCTAATTTCCATGCTAAGACACTTTACGAAAGGAAGGGATTTGATTAGGCTTGCTGCCACACAGTTTGCTACTGCATATTTGACTTTGGGATGTTTGAATGACCATAAAATGTAGTTGATGACTATGTTTACTTCCAATCAGTGGAGTTCATATAGGTTTGTAAGAATAGAAGAAGGGAAACGAATTCAAAATTGTGTTTTGGACAGCAGGTTTTGGCATGATGTTACTATATGTATTAAGGCAGCGTAGCCTTTAATTAAAGTTCTTCGATTAGTTGATTCTGATGAGAAACCAGCTATGGGTTTTATATATAAAGCAATGGATGAAGCAAAGGAGAAGATACAAGTGAATTTTGGTTCTGTGAAAAAAAGGTATATATTTTGCTAATTTCTATTTTAAATATTGTCATCTATTAATATGAATGTTTTTAGAGATACTTTCAATTGAGATATTCCTTGAGTGTAATGATATTTTTATTGTTTTTTTATATAGTTATATACCTATATGGAATATTGTTGATGCAAGATGGGAACTTCAACTCCACTGACCCTTATATGCAGCAGCTTATTATTTGAATTCTCATTATCATTATAACCCTAATTTTAAGGTTAATGCCAACATTAAAATTGGATTATATCAATGTTTAGAAAGGATAGTGCCTAATGCAAGTGAAAGGTGTAAAATTGACTTGCAACTTGAATCATTCAAGGATGCAAAAGGATTGTTTGGCATTGAGGCTTCCAAAACAGCAAGAGATAAAAAAAAATCCAACTCAATGGTGGGATTCTTATGGAGATGAATGTCTAGAATTACAAAGGTTTGCAATCCGAGTTCTAAGCTTGACTTCTACTTCATCTGGATGTGAGCGTAATTGGAGTGCATTTGAAATGTTAAGTTTTTTTTTATTTTATTATTTTAAATGTTGAAATATTTGATAAAAATCTTATAAATTTGAATTGAATTATTTATTTAGGTTCATACAAAACGAAGAAATCGTTTGCACCATAGAAAAATGAAGGACTTGATATTTGTAATGTACAATCTGAAATTGAATAATAATCAAGTCAAAAGGCAAGCAGATGATTTTGATGTAGAAGATGATCTTTCATCTGATGATGATTGAATAACTGAGGGAGAAAAAATTCAAACATTGATTTGCTTGGTGCTATTAATAATGCAACACGAAGAAAAAATGGTAATGAAGATGAAAGTGATGAAGAAGAAATTCCTAATGATGCTGAAATAGAGAGTCATGGTACTGAAGATGATTTGGAGAATCAAAATGATGATATTGGTGTTGGTACTAGTAGTAGCACTAATGCTCATAATATTGGTGTTGGTACTAGTAGTGACACTAATAATCCTCTTGATGCTAATGATATTGATGAATGTCTGAGGAATAATGAGGAAGATGAAGGCAATGAAGCTAGTTTTAGTTTACATGACACACCAGCAGATTATTTGTTTTATGTTTGTTAATTATTAGCTAATGAATAGTTATTTAAATTATGTATGGATTTTTATTTGAACCATGTATTTTAAGGTGCTTGAATTATGTATGGATTTTTATTTGAAGCATGTATTAACCATGTATTTTAAGGTGCTTGAACTATGTATGAATTTTTATTTGAAGCATATATTTTAAGGTGCTATGAATTTTTATTTGAAACATAAATTTTTTTAATGCATTTTAAAATTCTTTACGATTTTACGATCCGTTTTTATGAATCGAGTTTGGTTTGCATGTTCTGTGCCATGTCAAAATCACGATTTTGACAACCTTGATTGTGATCGTTTATTTTTTTCTTTTCTCTCTCCTCCCCTAAAAAGTACACATTGATTCTCTTTATTTTTGTAATTTCACTTTTAATCCTTATTCTTTTGATTTTTATTTTTTGTTCTTGAATTTTTTATAAAAGTTTTGTTCATTTTCAATTTAGTCCTTCAATTACAATTTGTCATATATTATTGTTTCAAATTTGGTATTTAATCTTTTGATTTCGAGTTTTTTTTTCTTAGCTCTTTAGTTAAAGTTTTATTAGTTTTTAATTTTATCATTGAATCAAATTTATGATATATTATTTTTTTCAATTTGATCTCCATTCTTTTGATTTTTTCCATTTTGTTAAAGTTATATTTCTTTTCAATTTAACCCTCCAATAAAAAAAATTGATTACCCTTTGATTTATTGTTTTTATTTTGATTTTCATCTTCATTTTTTTTTAATTACAATTCTTTGTTTTAGATCCTTTTATGTAATTATATTTTTTTCTCAATTTCATTCTTTCGCATTTGATATACTAAGGATTGAGCTTCACAATTTTTTTTATTTATGGTGTTTCTGTTCTAATGATCAAGGTCACAACTTGAAAAGTTGACATGGGTCAACATCCTCTTTTTTTTTTTGCTAATTTCAGTTTTTGATTTCATCATTTTTTTTTTCAAAAAAGATTGTCTTTGTGGTTTACTTTAATTTCTTTTTTTATCATTTTATCCTAATCTTATGACCTGAACAATGAATTTTGTAAGTTAACCTGAGTTGGGTTGTCTTCTTATTACCCAAGTTATATGTCTATCATGTTAACTCAGGTTTACTCGGACTATTTATTCAATTTTGTACTTCAAAGGTTTCTTCTTAAGTTACCGTGATCTTATATATATATATATATATATATATATATATATATATATTTACTATTATTGTATATTTTTTATTGTCTAATTAAAATAGAATTAATTTATTATACCAGATCAGCCCTATAACTCAAGTCATTGATTCTCTTCTTTTTTTAAATGTGCTTGCGACACCTAAAGTATCACCACTTTTTTAATTTTTTTACTATAATTTTGATTTTTATTCTAATTGATACATTTTTCATGTCTTTTTTAAATTAATTTTTAATTTATGTTTCAATTAATATCCCTCATCTATTATTTTTTTTATTTTGCTTATTTAGTGTTTTTTTAATAGAGGTTTTTTTTAAAAAAATTATTTTGTATGTTTAAATTTTTGAAGATATTATTTTGATTCATTTTTATATATATTTTTTATGTTTTAATACAAATGAATTTTATTTTTAAAAATAAAATATATTTATTTTTTAAAAATATTTTAAATATATGCAACATTGCATAATATTGTTTTTTCCTTTTATTTTATTCAATTAGTTTTATATTTTGGTTCATTTTTATTATCGTTTAATTGAATAAAAAACTGATTTTAATAGACAAATTTAATAAACACAACCATGTAAATATTCTATATTGCATAATCAAATAACTTGATATATATTGATATTTTGTTTCTTCTAGTTTTGCTTCCAGTTAATGATTTTTCTCATTTATTTATAAAGATAAGTATCAATTTATTTAATTTAAAATATTTTTATATTTATTTATTTTTCTTCTAAAAATACACTAGCCAAGACATAGATGAGTCAAATACTAGTTCACTAACTAACTTATGTGCATGTGTGGTCTTCTGATAATTTAGTCGGTGTATGTTTGATGGAAAGTTGATTTTTAAAAATTATTTTATAAACTTTTCTGTATTTGTTTGTCATTAAAAAAAATTGGTCAATGAAAAATACTTTCCAATTAAAGAAAAATTTGGCTTGGTTTACAGGAAAATGTTTTTCTTTTATTTTGGGCAGAAAACACTTTCCGGAAATTGTGAAAAATTTAAAAATATTATATTATTTGCTGATTATTTTAAATTTGTCCTCAAACTTTTGATTGGTGTGTGTATATATATATATTATGTTTTGAATATTGTTTTTTCAATTTCATCTCTTAGAATTTAATTTTTATATTAACTTTGGTTCTCATTTTTATAATTGTTATTTGCTTTTCCCTTATCATTTTTTAATTGAATTTTTTTATCTATCAAATTTAGTCATCATTCTTTTAATTGTTACTTATTTTATTTGAAATAATTTATGAAATGGTAATTATTATTATTTTAATTTCTTCATCTTTCAATTTTTTTATTTGTTAGATTTGATATCTATTATTTTGATTATTATTTATTTTATTTGAGATAATCTATGAAATTATATTTTTTTCAATTTCATTCTCATTCAACTTTTTAATTTGTTAGATTTGCTTCTTATTATTTTAATAAACTTGAAAAAAATAAAACATTAATAAGTTATTTTCCAGTTTATTTTCCATGATATAACCAAACACTGAAAATGTTTTCCAACTTATTTTTCATTACACTACCAAACATTAAAAAAATAATTTATTTTTTAAAATTTATTTTTCAAAAATAACTTCTTTCCAACAAAAACATTAGTCATACTTTGTTTATTTTTCAAGGGGTGCAGTCTTTGGGACAAGCATTTTCAGCTGTGATGTCCAAACAAAACAACTCGCATTACGGGTAATAAAAGCAAATTTAATTTACCTGAATACTTAATTGAAAGAGTCTTTCTCTCTTTGAGGACTTAAATAAGAATTTCCAAAATGTTTAGGTACCACTTTTGTGGTTACCAAATAGAAGAGGCACAGAATAGTAAATATCCGAATCAAAACTAAAAACCTAGAAGTATATTATTTTT
>Ga0325402_1005739_pt1 | contig 11654 bp, 5 predicted proteins | sample PopdelMetagenome_22_FD_207212 | JGI IMG/M metagenome (GOLD analysis project Ga0325402, IMG submission 207212) | Populus deltoides microbial communities from Bellville, Georgia, United States - Xylem-PdKOR-R3 | ecosystem: Host-associated > Plants > Phyllosphere > Stem > Wood/Secondary xylem...
CGACCGTTGGTGAAGATTAAGATAACCGATGTTTAATGAGAAAATAGTGCAAGGAGTTATTAAAAAGTTAATTTTGATGTATCCTTTGTCGTAAAATCAAAAGAGTTTTTGAAAACTAACCTTACAGGAGGCAAGGTCTCTATATTTGATTGATGATGAATAAAATATAAAAAATTTATTTTATTTTAAAAAGTAATTAAATATTATTTTTTATTATAGTTTATATTGAGTATTAAAATGAATAATAGTATAATAATCCAAGTTATAATATATGGTTCACCCTGGCAAGTCAACCCGAGACCTAGACCAATCTAGGTTTAAAAAAAATGGAGGAATAATTGACATAACTAGTCTCGATCAAAAACTCAGGTCAATCCATGACTAGGTCAACCCAAGGTAAAATCTAAGTTAAAAAACCGTTGACTTTTTTTATTTTTTTTTTGTCAAAACAATGTTATTCTGATCATTTTTAAAAAATAGGATTAACACAAGTTGACCCTCCTGACCATGACTCAAACATTGTCTTAGTTTGAACCCGAATCAAATCTTAAAACTATAATAATAATCATTTTTATTCTTACCTATCTTAATTGGATAATTTTATAATTAAAAGTTTTTTACAATGATATTTTAGAGATAAAAATTTTTTAAAAAAATATTGTCGTTGAAAACATAATTACTTTTTACCTTCTATTTTGAAAGTGTAAAAATTCACAATAAAATTATTTAAGAAGTAGGTTTATTTTTATGTTCTTGTTACTATTTCTCCAACCAAGCATTTTTATTTTCATATTGTCTCTGCTTTGCTTTTTTTTATAGGAGTCATTAGTTTTGCTTTTTGTATTTTAATAAAAAAATCTAAAAAAAATTGTGTTATTTTATGTCTAAAAAGTTTTGAAAATGAAAATAAAAAATAAAAGGCAAACATGGTTAGATGTTTCTTATGCATTATTGCAAGAGTCATATTGATAATTAATAAAAAAAAACAATTACAAGGGATTAGCAAATCATTGTGGCTCTAAACTAATTGCATTGTAAATTAAAACAGTATAATAATTCTTTTGCCCTACTCAAACAAAATTAACTAATTTGCTATCAGAAATAATGCAGTCTTTCCCACATGATCCACGAGTTAATGCCAAACAATCTTATCATAATTTTTAGCACACTAAAATAACTTGATTACTATTAAAAGCAAAAAAAAAATATTAAACCTGGGTAAGGAGCTTTTTCATTCTATCAATTTTTAAAACACAATAAAATGATAAAAATACTCTTAAAATCAAAATTTCTTTAACTTGCATCAGGGGGCATTTTAATCTCTTTGTTATGGTTTTTCTACAAATATAAATATTATTAAAACAAAGAAAGTGGTTGATGCTTGCGCCCTCCATTCCTAGGTAGCATGTGTGGTCACAGCATATGGCTTGGTGTCAATGATCTTTTTCTTTTATTTTATTTTCTTTCTCCTCCTCGATTTTCATGTCTAACCCTTAAAATTTTCAAAGCAACCTTTCAATTTATTTTTCCTTCAAATTTAGTCCATGTTCTTTTGATTACTATTTATTTATATGAAATAATTTATAAAATTGGAATTTATTTTTAATTTCATCCTCCTTTGAATTTTTTTCATATAACAGAATTGGTCGTTTTTCTTTTATTGTTATTTGTTTAATTTACGGTAATTTTTTAAATTGAATTTTTTTTATGATTTTATCCTTCTTTAGTTTTTTCTAATAATTTTTCATCCTCATTCTTTTGATTGATAGTTTTTTTCCTTCGGTAAATCTTTTAAGTTGATTTTTTTAAAATTCATCATTCAATATTAAATTGGTTGGACATTAAGTTTCTTGATTGAGCCCATGTCTAGAATTTCATGAGTTGTGAGTTAAGGAGATTAACCTAGTTTTAAAAGATTTAACTGAATTTACATGTTTTTTTTAAGCTCATATTTTTTCAATTTTATTTTTTAGTATTTATTTAATTGGAGATTGAGATTGTTATTTTTTTTTATTTTTTTATTGGACTTTTCACTAATTTCAAAAATAATTCAAGTTATCTCACCCTTCAACATTGAGTTTTATAATAATTAAGCTTCATAGTTTTATTTAATATGTTTTTGACGAGATTACCATTGTATCACAATTAGGTCGCGGATTTAGCATTTGAAAGTTTAGGTGAACCTAGGAGGGGGTGGATTAGGTTACCAATAAAAAACTTCTTCATAGCTTAAAGCACAATACAACACAACCTAAAGATCAAACCAAATAAGTAACTTAAGTATCAATAGAAACAAACTTAAATACACATTGAAACAATCAACACTTTAAGACGATCATAAATAAATAGAAAAGAGAGTTAAGAGGTTATGCACTGAGATTTATATAGAGGTTTGAACAATCGCCTACTCCTCTCCCCAAACCACCACTCAAGAGTTTCACTAACACTCACTTGGTCTACTTCATGGGTGAGACCAAACCTTTACACAATCTTTTTCACATGTTAAAGATTAAAACCTTTCTCAATCTTTTTTGGGATTTAAGATCAAACTCAATTATTTTACGGACTCAAGATCAAATTCAATCCTTTTGCATAGGCTAAGGATCAAACTTAATACTTAATCCTCTAACAAGTACAAGATTAGAAAACTTTTTTCTCACCAATACTTGTAAATGGATAAGTATTAAACCATTTAAATAGTCTTTAAAAGGCTTTTTCAAGTGTTTAAGTGTCACTTATACTTTCCACAATATTACCCTATTAATAGAATTGAATGGAATACAAATGAAGCACTTGAAGAAATTTTACCAATAATAATTCAACCTTATTTCTAAATAAATCAAAAGTAAGGCTAAGGGTGCAAAATGTTGTTAAGAGTGAGAATATGACCATAATTTTACCTTAAATGTCTTTAATCATTTTGCTGAAGTAAGGGTGTTTATCATAGTTTTGAAACCCAGCCCGGCCAGGCGGGTCGACCCGGGGCCGGAACCGGGCCGGGTTGATGAAAAAACGGGGGAAGGAAAAACCCGGCGTGACCCGGCGGACCCGGCGGGTCGACTCGGTGACCCGGCAAGACCCGGTCAAGAACCGGTGACTTTTGTTTTTTTTTTACTAAAACGACGTCGTTTTGAATTTTTTTTAAAGAATTGAACCGACCGACCCGGTCAAACCCGGTGACCCGGCCAAAACCCGAAACCCAAGCCTTGGACCGAGCCGGCCACCGGGCCGGGTCTTAAAACTTTGGTATTTATAGGGCTAAAAGATCAAATTATCCATTGAGCACACTTTTCAAAATATTTTTGTTTGTTAAAGAATTGGTTAGATCATTGCTAAAATCGGTTAGACCATTTTACCAAATGGTAACCTAATTTTTAAATCAGCTAGACCGATTTAGCTACTAGAAGAATTCTCTTGTTTTGTGTACTTTGATATTTTCTTGGTTTTCTTATGTTTTTTTAGGTTTGTTAAGGTTTTGTAGGTATGAAAAATGATTCCTAAACAACTTAAAAGTTATTTGGCAAAACATTCTTTACAAAATCTTAATCTTTTAAGTTAAAAGTTGTTATTGTCTCAAGATTCTTGTTTGAAATCGAAAATCATCATTACATCACTTCATGTATACATGTCCTACTTCTTTGATGATTTATATCGCACTCTACATCGCGATGACCTTTAAAAATTAGAAGAAAAAAGAAAAAGAATAGATATATGACATCTTATTCTTAAATGGAAAGGTCTTGTTTAAGGAGTTGTCATCTAGTATTATGGTCACTAGGAACCCTAACTGATCAACAAAAATTCTATGAATAGAGACTATTTACACTAAAAAGAAGATACTATCACCCCTAAAGCATCCTACCTGAGGTAGGCTGCATTGTTGGTTTTGTCTTAAATTGTTATGGGTTGTTATGCTATATTATCAATGGTTTGCCTATATTATTTTTACTCTGACGTCAATAAATATCATGTTTGATTTTTTTACTTCGGCATCAATAAATACCAAGATTGATAATTCTAGCATTAATAAATATCAGGGTTGGTATTTTTAACTGTTATTAGTTAATATTTCTGACTCTGATGTCAGTTAATACTAGTTGTGAATCAATTTACCACAAACAATCTTAGGTTGAGTTCTGAGATGGACATTAAACCCACGAGAATAGCAAAAATAAAATTTGAACCCTTTTAAAAACCTTCTCATTGTTTATTTTCAAAGATTAAAAAAAAATAATGAGTTTGATTTTATTTTTTTTATCCATAGGCCCAATAAGCCATTTATTTTTTGTAAGCTTTTAATAGACTTGATAAACATGTTATCAAGGCCAAAAACAATACATCTTTTAATGCCGAAAACATAAACATCTATTTTTTATGCTAATAATGATATTTTTATGTTAAGTTATACAAAGAGATATTTTTTAGTCTTGGCCATATGCAATTTTTTAAGAAAAAATGAATTTTTTTGGCATTCTTTATTTGTTCTTTTTTTTTTATGTTAGTTGTTCTAACATAAATAATAATAATAAAATAAAATCATGCATAACACATACACCCATTCTTTACCAATTCACCCTCACACATTTATAATTACACATCAATGTAAATAAAATCCTTCTAAGCTCCAAAAATCCACCTCCAAAAGCAAATGAAACTATTAGAATTAACTAAAACATCATTAGAATAGTGGCGGTGTGATGTGGCGTGTGGGTGACTTACACAATCGTGGATGGCGGTGTATGTAAATGGTGCTCTGATGTATTGAGAGGCACGTGATGGCGTGGATCGGGCAGCTTTTCCTCTCCTCTTTACTACTATGCTAGCGGTAAAATTCATTGTCACCTGCAAACAAAAACATCACACAAGCAAAGTTTTTGGCTTTTATTTTTTACACAGATCTTCTTCTAGTTTAGGAGAAAAATAAAGACTAGCTTGTGAAAATCAAAGGAACGACAATAGAGATGGAAATTTGCTAGTGACTGAATTGTGTTTAGTTTGTCGGTGGTGTGTAGGTGGTGTCGGGTTGAAAGTTTGAAGTAAAGGATAGAGAGGCTATCATTAGGTATGTTTTAGCTTCAAGTTTAATAAGTCTATGGTGGTTTTATGGGTCTTGATCGGTCTATCTTCTGGTGTTAACCAAATAATGAGGTTGGTATTAGGCCGTTACTAGTGATGATTCGGTCATGTGTGAGTTGGTGGCAATTCAGTGCTAGTTTAGTCAGTTGAAGGTGCGATGAAGGGAAAAGTCATGTTGGGTGAGCAGTTAGTCCATGGCTGGGTTGCTAATAGGGTGGTGGAGTTGAAGTTGTTGCATATGAAATAGAGGTAGGCTTAAAAAGGAGCAGGATAGCTTGGCATTGTGGGTGGCTTTGGTTTTAAAAAAAAAATAAGGGAGAGAAGGGGCACGTGGTCTGGTAGCAGCTGAAAAGAGAGAAAAACAAATAAAAGGCTTAAGGTTTTTATTTGGCGATCACAATGAGGAATGGATGACTACAGGGAGAGAGAAAAAGAAAAGGCAACCGGTCTTATCTTCTTTTTTTTTTTAAGAAGAGAATGAACAGTATTTTGGGTCTTCTTTATTTATTGTTTTTGGGGTTTGCACTCTCTCGTAATTTTTTGGAATATACTCTTTTTTTATATCATTTTTTATATGCTCCTTCTTTTTTTTATCATATAAGTTATGTATTTATATTTGAGAGTTTCAAAGTTCCAAACAAATATGAACTCTCTTTGAAAAAAAAATTGTTTAAAATTTAAAATCAAAAGGATTAACTAAAAATATTCTGATAATCTTTTTCAAACTGAAGATCAGTAGAAAAAGGCAAAAGCACATTATAGCCTCTAGTTTTTCATAAGTTGACAAATCACACCTCTAATCAAAATTCATCCCTGGTCTATTAATATCTAATTTTTAACCCCTATAAAAATTAAATTAAAAGCAAATACGTCAAATTAGGTTATAAGAGTTTCCTTCTCTTTACAATACTTACGGTGTAAAGGCATTTAAAATTTACTTTCTTTTAGCTTTGTGGAGTAAGTTTGTAAAGAAAAATAAGCATTAAACCTTTTTTTTCATATCTTAGAAAACTTCAAAAGTGGTCATTTGAGAGGCGACCTTCCTTGAGAAACACTGAGATTTTAAAATTGGTCGTTGACCTATCTTGTCAATGAAAAATCCAAAGATTTTCATAAATGGTCTACTTGTTTCAGGCAAGTTGTCCATTAGTGAAGCATTCACAGATTTTTTAATTGTTTCAAACGACCTGGTTGTAGGTGTGAAAAACTCAAAGATTTTTCAAAAGTGGTCTAATTGTTCCAAACGACTTACCCGTTGGGGTGAAAATTCAAAGATTTTTTAAAAGTGATCTAATTATTCCATGCGACTTGCGTGTTTGTGAAAAACTCAAAGATCTTTCAAAAGTGGTTTACTTGTTCCAGGCAACCTGCTAATTAGTGTGAAAATTCAAAGATTTTACAAAAGTGGTTTAATTGTTTCAAACAACTTGCCCGTTTGTGAAATACATGAAAGTGATTTCAACATTGATCTTATTTTTCAAGTGACCTACTTGTTGATAAAAATACAAAGATTTTTTAGGTTGGTCTAATTCTCATAAGCAACTTGTCCAAGTGAAAAATATGAAGAATTTTTAAGATTGGTCTCATTTTTCTAGATGACCTACCCATTCATGAAGAAAAAACACAAAAGTTTTTCAACATTAGTTCCATTATAATGGGTAACCTACCTATTTGTGAAAATAAATGAAAGTGATTTTAACAATGGTCTTATTTTCTCGGTGACCAACCTATTTGTGAAATACATGAAAATGATTTTAACTTTGGTCTTATTTTTCAAGTGACCTACTCGTTTGTGAAATATATGAAAGTGATTTCAACATTGGTTTTCCTGGGCGACCTGCCCACTGATGAAAAACACAAAGATTTTTTAGGTTGATCTAATTCTTATGGGTGACCTGTATAATTGAAAATTACAAAGATTTTACACAATTGGTCTTATTTTTTCAGATGACTTGCTCCTTCATGAACAACATTAAAGTTTTTCAATATTAATCTCATTGTAATGGGTGGCCTGTCTATTGATGAAAAATGCAATGATTTTTCAGGTTGGTCTAATTCTCATGGGTGACCTACCTAGGTGAAAAAATACAAAGATTTTTTATGATTAGTCTCATTTTTCCAGATGACCTACCCATTTGTGAAAAAAATAAAAGTTTTTCAACATTGATCTCTTTGTAGTGGATGACCTACCCACTGATGAAAAATACAAAAAAAATTTAGATTTGTCTATATCTTATAGGTAACCTGTCCAAGTGAAAAATACAAAGATTCTCAAAAGTGAAAAAATTTCGGAAGTATTTTCAAATTTAGCCATTTTGAGGTAGTCTGCCTTTTGATGGACCCCATCGAGGATTTTTCTTGTAAATGTTTTGCAAAACACATTGTTCCAAGCTTTGGAGTTAGATGATATGCATGCATCTTTACCTAATTTGAAATATAGACCTCTATTTCCTTCTCAGTCTCTTTGTTGCTTGATTGGTAAGGTCTTGTTGTTTTTTATTTGAGTCCTCTTAGCCGTTTGGTTTCTAGCCACTCGAGTTGGCCCAAATAAATTTTTTTTCAAGAGCATTTGTAATTTTACATAGCTCAGCCTTTGTGGTGCTTGTCTCGACCCATTTACTTGCTGTAAATTCTTTGTCTTGTTGATTAATTTGAGGGGATCATTCATTACTTTCTTGTCTCATTACTAATAACATTCAGTGTCATTTGTTATCTTAAAAGGTCCAAACTGCCTCTTGTAAAGAACAATGTCATCTTGTCTCGTTACCAGAGGCATTCCCTTCTCACTGTTACCTTGAAGGAATCAAATTGCTTTCTAGATACAACATTGCCCTCTTGTTTTGACCATTACCCCTCAGTGAGCTTTGTTAGTTACTCGGAAAAACAACGGCATTGAGCAACTCTTCTCTTTTTATTTTTTGCTTAGTTTCAGTAAAACAATCTTTCATCCAGAATGAATTTTGAAATCTTGAACATCTTATTTTTTAAAAACAAAAATTGTTTCAATGTGAGTTTAAAATAAATTGCTTTTAAAATCTTCCAACTCTTTTGGAAGTTTTTGGAAAAAAAATGATTTATTCTTGTGTTGGCAAGATTGAAATTGATGAAGGTACATGATGAGGTTATCTTCTACTTTTATGGGTTTCAAAGTAAGAGGCTCAAGTAAAAGCACAAGGTTTTGTTTGAGAGAAATTTGTCTTTTTTTTAGCACTCATTTTATCAGCATGAATATAACGAGTAGCTTATTCACGATGTCATGAGTCTTATGAAAAAATCTTTTGCATTTTGAGAGCATCGTATATGGCCTAGATTGCTTGCTTATTTGATTAGAAAGAACTTTTAAAGGCACATAATATAGGCTAGCTCATGGTTATGAGAGAAAGGGATTCATAAAGCTCAAAAAATATTTCAAGGTGTAACATCCTGGAATTTTTCACAATCACACATGTGAAAATTCAAGTAATTTTTTTTCTTGAAATGCAACCACATATGGAACTCCTATTCCTCATCCAAATAATTAAAATGACATAATAGAAATTTAATGCTACCTCACATAAAATATATGTAACTAAATTAAATTCAACATGGTAATAAAGTCCTTCATTTATAAAAGTGATTAAATTGAATCCATCATAATATTTAATGTAAAACCCTGGATAATATTATTGATATTAATAAAAGTCAGGATTATGAAAAATGAGGGAAAGTGATAAATTAAATTATAAGAATGATGATATATTCGAGAATCTAAATTAAAATATTTTATTCAAGTGTTCATATATAAATAAATAAATACAAAAATATGAATAAAATTTTTATAAAAGTGAATTTCATGAAACTGAAAATACCAACGAGTAACTTAGTGAAATTCGATATAACCCGGGCAAGATTTGGTATAAACAGGTATCAGGATTCAAGAAATTTTACCCAAAAATCATAAAAGTTACTGTTAAAGGATATAGAAGGCATTTTAAAAAAAGTTAAAGAAATAATGTGTGCCAAAGTGTGCGTGGGAAGAAAACATTTAGGGACATGGAAGTTATTTTTAAAAAAGTTAATTATATATATAAGTGCAAGTGAATGTGTGTTGTAAGGAGAAAAAAATGAAGAACAAAACTTACTTTATCAAAGAGAAAGAAACGTTCGGCAGGAGAGGAAAAACAAATTCAAGCAAGGAAAATTCTCAATTCAAAAGTGTTAAAACTTTGACTATTCCTTGGTAGGTGCCCTAACATTTTTAAATAAGATTCTTGAAGAATTAATATTTTAAATTGATTGAACTTTGTGAAATGAGGAATTAGGGTTCATGATAAATTTTGGGAAAAAATATAATTGATTGTGAAATTGTGTTAAAATTATTAAAGTGAGTAGAGAAAGTAAGAAATTATGGTAATTGAAGCAAAATTTTAGGTGTTCTTGAAGAAGGGATTTTTTTGGAAAAATAATAAGACAAAGAATAAAATTTAAGAATTTGAATAAGATGATGAGAATGTATAGGAAAGAGATGATATTAATGTTAAAAAACGAATAGATCATTAATATTTTTTTATGTTTTCCTTTAATTTAAATTTTGGTAAACATAAAGTAAATAAATACATTGAAAGAATATATATATATATATATACACACACACACACATTGTAAATGAATTGTGTTTCAATGTGAAAATTGAAAGAATATGAACGAAATTTACAAAACAAAGAAGGGAATTTTTATGTTTTTCTCTAAAGTTTATTTTGGGAAAATGAAAAGATAATTGGAAGGATTTTATTTATTGAGTGTGTCAATATAGAATGTAGAATAATGATGTGATATACTTGTCAATTCAGGAAAGGTTGTCAGGCCGACACCACAACAGGGAACTTCGGCTCGAGCTCAGTTGTCAAGTAATTACACTATGCTTGAATTTAATATTGATCAATATGTATTTTTTTTATTTGATTAATTGTGGTTGATATGTTAGAAATTATTATGTTGTTTACTTGAGAAAATAAGGTATGCGATGTGATGATTTAATTCCTGAATTAATGGGATTAATGCCTTGGTGAATGGGCGTGATAAGGAATTGATTCCCTGGTTAATGGGATTAGAACTCTGGTGATTGGGCAAATCGTTGAATTAATTACTGAATTAATGAGTTTAATGTCCTGGTGAATGGGCGTGATGAGGAATTAAGTCCCTGGTTAATGGGATTAGTACCCTGATTAATGGGTAAATTGTTGAACTAATTCCTGATTTAATGGAATTAGTGCCCTGACAAATGGACGAGATGCAGGATTAGTTCCCTGGTTAATGGATTTTGTACCCTGATGAATGGGTGAAATGTTAAATTAATTTTTGGATGGATGACAATAGTGCTGGTTGAATGGACTGGTAGAAAAATTAATTATCTATTAGTGAATGTAATGCCGTATTAATTAGGCGATAGGAATAATTATATTTTGTTGATGTTAAAAAAAAAAACAAAATCATAGATTATTCTGATATTTAATTGATATATGTAATAATAGATGAGCAAGTTAATTTAATGATCTTTTGACTAAATTTACAAAAAGAAAAGTAGAAAGAATTTTATGGATATCTTTTTTTTTCATTTGTCTAATTGAATTATTGTATTAAATCTATTTTCAGGTACATCCCCCTATCAGACTGAACAGTAGATTAGTCTCCTTATATTTTGTTGGATATCATATTGTAATGAATGAATTTATCATTTTATTATGTAATATAATGCGTCTACAGTTTATCGAAAGCTCTTTTGTGTAGTATAATCTTAATTATGAATTTCCTCTTTAATTATGAATTTATTTCGATTATAATTTCATTAATGGTCTTTATTTGTAAATCTTTGAATTGCATAATGTACTCTAGTTACAATTTTTAGAATAATTCTTTAGATTGCATCCATGTAAATGTGGGATATTGAATTGTTTAGACATGTGTGAATTTGATTATTGAGAAGTTATGATGTAATGAGAGAAAGATGTCATGGATGATAGGACGAGTAAGAGATTTGTTAATTGAGGATTGTGAAAGAAGAGTCGATAACTTGGTACCTAAAAATATGGAGGAAACTCCGCCGAGTTTTTATTGATTACAGGAAAAAAAAACCCTAACCTTAATTGAATTATTATGTCCTTGCTGTTTATTTTAAATACATATGTTGGGGTTGTTATATTTAAACTCCTTCATTAAATGACTTTAACAATTCAAATAAAATACCCTAAGGCGTAACAAAAGAATGGAATACCAATTTGATAAAAGAATGGCAAAACAAAAGAATGTTAATTTTATCATGATTACAAGTATTAATCTTAAACAAAAAGTAAGGTCTCAAATCTACTAAATCCTGCCAGGTGGGGCCGAATCTAAAAATTAATTTAATATTAAGAAAATTTGATTTGTATTAACTTAGAATGGGCGTGATGAGGAATTAAGTCCCTGGTTAATGGAGTGACAATATAACAAATACACCGAACTATTATTCCCATTTATAATTAAGTTATCGAATAACTTAATTGACTTCCTTCACAAACAAGGATAATTCTTACGATCCAACCTTAGTTGGCAAATCCCAA
>Ga0325402_1005740_pt1 | contig 11654 bp, 1 predicted proteins | sample PopdelMetagenome_22_FD_207212 | JGI IMG/M metagenome (GOLD analysis project Ga0325402, IMG submission 207212) | Populus deltoides microbial communities from Bellville, Georgia, United States - Xylem-PdKOR-R3 | ecosystem: Host-associated > Plants > Phyllosphere > Stem > Wood/Secondary xylem...
TTTAAATTTTTTTCTAGGTATAACATGAGTTGGTTATTTGCTAGAGTTTCTGTTCTTAGAAGTTTTGTTATGTTATGGGATTGCTTTTGTATTTTCTTGCTATGCCCTTGGCGTACAAATATGTCTTACAGTCGCCATACATTCGACAGCAAGACTAACATTAGCAGTACCAGCATTTTCCGAAAAAGAATTGCAGCATTTTCGCATGCGAATCAAGTGCAACACTCCAAGAATTAGAATTCAATTGCATCGAAACGCGTTGCCTTAGGCTTGCATCATAACCTAATTTAATTATTTTTACCAAATGTGAAATGTGAGGGTTCGCTGAAGTGAAATCTTGTTGTGAATTTGCCGCCATTTCCAGTAAAAATATCAAATCAGAGGTAATCTGATAAAACAAAATGTTCTGTAAGTTAATGCGAGAGTAATTAAAGAGGAGTTGTGGAAGTGATTTTGATTTTGAACTTCGAGTTGTTAGGGTTTCGTCTCTTAGAGTGGGAAATGTTGTTCTCCAGGTTCGGATTATCAGTGGTTGCGGTGGCGATGCTGATAAAAGCAGAAATGATTGTGTTTATAGCATTTCTTGAGATGATTTAATTTAAATAGGTGCTAGGCTTTTAGAACTTGTGAATTGAGGTGGCACTCTGTCACACCAAATATGATTAAGCATTTGAAAATTAGTTAGAAATCATATTTAAAATTGAAAAGTAAAATATAAAACAAACATTGATTTTGTGATTAAAAGATAACCTCAATTTAGCCTCCAATCCATTATTTTGAATATCGAAACTTGTGATTTATTAATTTTGCTCAAATAATAAAAGATATTTAGTTTTTTTATAATATGATAAATTCATCATTACTTCAAATACACATACTTCAAATACACACGAATTTTCAAGGCTAGTTTTAGACTTGAGTGTTTGGGTTCAAGAGTTTATTTAGTATTATAATAGTGGTTGATTTTTAAAATATTTTTTAAAATTAATTTTTTATATCAATATATTAAAACAATTTAGAAAAAAAAATTAGTTTTTGAAAAAATTAGTTTTTTTATAAAAATGTTTTTCAAACACAAAAACAAAGAAGGTCTAAATATTAAGTTTGATATTTTTTACAAAAACAACTCTCATATTCAATTAAAAACATTCCAATAATTCAGATAATATACATGAAAAAAAAAAGAAAATTAAATAAAAAAACAAGAAGAAGCCTGACGAGAAGCATGAAGCAGTAGCATCGGCTACCTTACACAAGGAAGGGGAAGTCCGGGCGGGAAGTTATATTGTTGTTGTTTTACCTGTTTTCCTGGGCAACAAAATAATATTTCTTTGCATGCAACCAGAAATTATGATCTAGTCATGTTGATAGGCGGGACAATATTCTTTCTGCCAAAACCTAATTAATTACTAGTTAGGTCAGTAGCATTGCCTCGCAGACTAATATTATTTAATATAATATATATATATATATATATATATATAAAGGCTAAGATTCAAGTGATTGTGTCTTGTTAACGTGAGATGCAACAGCCTTAGATCTGGCTGTAATACGAGACTAAAAAATAATAACAATAATTAATTTTATTTTTAAATCAAATATATATATATATATATATTTTATAGTAATAATATTTATTTAGAATTTAATAATATTTATAATAATACTAGACTTGTCTGGTCTAAATTTTTATTGTTTTTAATCCTTTCAAATAAAATTTACGGTTTTTCTTCGATAGTAATAATATATTTTTTAAATTTATTAATTATAATAATATTAAATTTGCTGACATCGGAGCGTGTGGGTCTATTTGCAACGCCGAACCTAAAAGCTTTCAGCCCTTCTTAAATGCCAGACCTAGGAGCCTGGGTTTGCCTGCAATGTCGGACCACTAAGCCCGAGGTCCAGATGCCAAACCTAAAAGTTTTGAGTCCAAACGCTAGAACCTAGAGCCTTAGTTCCTGACAACGAACCCAGGAGCCTCGAGTCGGACATCTGACCCGAGCTCCTTGGGCCAAGTAAGATTGCAAGACCAAAGTGACTTGGGTATGAAAGGGGATGTCAGATCCAAGTGAATAATAATAATAATAATTGATTATATTCTTCAAATCAAATCCATATTTTTTTATAGTAATTTATTTCAAATTTAATAATATCAATATTTATAATAATATTAAACTTGTTTGACCTAGATTTTTATAGTTTTTAATCCCTTTAAATAAAATTTATGGTTTCTCTTCGATAGTAATGATATTATTTTTCAAATTTATTATTATTAACAACAACAACAACAATAATATTAAACTCGTTTGACCCAAGTTCTTATATTTTTTAATCCCTTCAAATCAAATATATGGTTTTTCTTGAACAGTAATAATACCCTTTTTCAAATTTATTAAAAATAATAATAATAATAATCTTTAATTTTAACCGTCAAATCAAATATATGGTTGTTTTTCAATATTTTTTAAAAATTTATTAATTATTACATTACTAATATTCATTACAATAAAAATAAGAATATTTCTAATAAAATAATCATATTTTTAATATTAAACTTGTTTGAACCAAGTTTAAGTGGATCATGCTCCAAAGCCAGACCCAAGAGCTTTGGGTTTTTTTTAAATATCAGACTCAAGAGTCTTGGTTTTGGCTGTAACGGCAGATCTCAAGAACCCTTGGTTCAAACGTCGAACCCTAGAGTCTTGGGTCGGACACCGGACACAAGAGCCTTGAGTCCGGACGTCGAACACAAGAGCCTTGGATCCGGATGCCACAACCGAGATCCTTGGGCCCGACGAGGCTGCAAGACACAAGTGATGTAGTCATGTTGATAGTTGGGAGAATATTCTTTCTGCCAAGGCCTAATTGGGAGACCTATTGAGGTAATAAGCTCTGATTATTTCCTAGTTAGATGACTAGCACTACGCCACATTTTAAATTTTATATATATATATATATATATATATATATATATATATATATATAAAAGCTAAGATCCATTAGTTCTGTGTTTAACTACAACATTAGACCTAATAACATTTTGATTTGGGTATGACTACAACGCCAGACCAAAAAATAATAACAATAATAATTGATTTTATCATTTAAATTAAATACATGTTTTTTTATAGTAATAATATTTATTTAAAATTTAATAATATTTATAATATTAACAGTAATATTAAACTTGTCTGACAAAAGTTTTTATAGTTTATAATCCCTTCAAATAAAATTTATGGTTTTTCTTTTATAGTAATAATATTTTTTAAACAATAATAATAATAATAATAATAATAATAATAATAATAATAATAATAAGCTTGTTTTATCTAAGTTCTTATAGTTTTTAATACCTTTAAATTAAATTTATGGTTTTTCTTCAATAGTAATAATATTTTTTTTCAAATTTAATAATAACAATTTTTAATTTTATCCTTCAAATCAAATTTATGTTTTTTTTCAATATTAATAATAATATTTTTTTCAAATTTAATAATAATAATAATTTTAATTTTAATTTTAATTTTAATTTTAATGCAAATAATAATATTTTTAATAATAATAATAATAATATTGATTTTATTTTATATAGTAATAATATTTATTTTAAATATAATAATATTACTGAATTTCATAATATTTATAATAGTAATAATAATATTAAACTTATCTGACCCAAGTTTTTATTATTTTTAATCTCTTCAAATAACATTTATGGTTTTTCTTTGATTGTAATAAATTTTTTTTCAAATATATCACTAACAATGATGATGATGATAATAGTAATAAACTCGTCTGACTCAAGTTCTTATAGTTTTTAATCACATTAAATGAAATTTATGGTTTTTCTTTAATAGTAATAATATATTTTTAAAGAAATTAATAATAATAATAATAATTTTAATTTTAATTTTAATTTTACCTTTCAAATAATATCTATAGTTGTTTTTCAATATTAATAATATTTTGTTTCATTTTATTAATTATTATATTAATTATAATACAAATAATAATATTTTTAATATTAGTAATAATATTAAACTTGATAACCCAAATTTAAGTGGATCTGTCTAAAACATCAGGCCCAAAAGCTGTGGGCCTCTCTTAAACACGAGACCCAAGAGCCTTGGGTCCAGACGCCAGACTCAAGGGTAGGCTCTAAGGTCCGGCATTGCTACCAATCCAGGGCTTTTAGGTATGACCTTGCATACCGACCTAAGACTCTTGGTTCCGGTGTTCGGACCCGCAACTCTTGGGTCAGGTGGCTAGCCAAACCCAGGAATCTTTGGTCTAACGATCATTCCAGATCCAAGTATGTTGGATATGACGACTTACGGCAGATGACCTAGTAGCGCAACTTGGTTGTAGCATCAAGTTGTGTTATTTTCTTGATTATGTTAATTATGATAGTTTATAAATTACTTTTTTAATTATACATTTATAAGAAAAAAAACATGATTACTGTAATATGTTTGTTACTGCATTTCAAAAATATTTTTGAAAAACAAATTTATTTTTTTCTCTGTTTTAAATTATTTTTTATATTTTTAAATTATTTTAATGTATTAATATTAAAAATAAAAAAAATATTATTTTAATATATTTTTAAATAAAAATCATTTTAAAAAAAACTTTATTGGCAGCAACCATAAAATAGAATTTATATTAAATGAATAACAAATTCATAAACATAAAAAATAAATTATTTCAATAGGAAGATATGATTTGAATTTTAAGATCTAAAATATTAAATTAGATTTTTGTAATGATTTCTTATTTATAAATTATTTATACTTCGTTATAAATAATGTTTTGGGCCACGTTACCTAGATCTGACAAACATGTCCGATCCAAGTTTACTTGAACAATCATAACAATAATAACAATAAAAAATAACAACAATAATAATTTCAATACCAATTGTATTACATGGAAAATACAACCTCACCCCTAACTGCATGACAAACAAGTTTCTTTGGCAAGAACAATCATTTCATTATATTGCTCTAATCTACACTGTTTTGTGTCTTGGTAAACAATGTAAGAATGAACAATGAAAACTACACACCATTTAGCTCTTGCTATAATAATAATAATAGAACAAACAATTAAGCGGTGTAATGTTGACTTTGGTAGTGTTTATGATTGCAATAACGATTATTTTCTGAAGTGTTTTTTGTTTTGAAATGTATAAAAATAATATATTTTTTATTTTTTAAAATTTATTTTTTATATTAATACATCAAAATAATCTAAAATTATATAAAATTAAATGTTTTTTTAAATGATAGATTAGCCAGCATAAATGCCTAAATGAGCCGGTGAACTCACTCTCCCCATCTCTTTTTTCTCCTCACCATCCACACGTTACAAGGAAGATAAAGCGTTGTTTGCTTTGTTTGTGATTTATGCATAAATCCAAGACAATAATCTGTAATTACATAAAAGACAATTTTGATAATTCTTTTCTTAGAAAATAAACTGATTTATGCATCACAACATATTTTAAACCACGCAGGGGAATCATTGTTCCCTCACATATAAAACATTCTAAATTACAACAGTAATTTATAGTGATTTTTCTTTTTTTTTGGTTAACTTTTCTTTTTTTTCTTTTTTTTTAAATTATTTTTTTTCAACTTTCTTATTTTTTCATTTATTTTTTTTTCAAAATTATTTTTGTTGATTTTACCTTTTAAATATTGACATGTTTAAAATTTTTGCTCTGTAATTTTTTTTCTTTAAAATACTGTGGATTGCTGTGATGTTTTTCCACATAATTTTTCTATTTTATTTATCAAAATTATATTTGTCGATTTTTTTTAAATATTGAGTTGATTGAGAATTTGGTTTTGTAACTTTTTTTTTAAAACATTGTTGATTGCTATAGTGTTTCTCCACATGGTTTTTTTTCCTCCGAAATTATCTTTTTTTATGTTATTTTTTAATATTAAGCTGATTAAAACTTATATTTACAATATATGAGGAAAGCACTGTAATGTTTTTTGAAAATTATTGTTCATTGCTACAGTGTTTTTTCCACATGGTTTTTTTTTCTATTTTTTTTAATATTTTCCCTAAAATTATCTTTGTCAATTTTATTTTTTAAATATTAAGCTAGTTAAGAATTGCGATTACAAGTAAATACAAGTTTTTCCTCACAAAACACTATGGATTGATACAGTTTTTCCTCACATGGTTTTTTTCCAGTTTCTTTTGTGTTTTCTTTTTTTGTGATATTTTTTTCCAAAATTATCTTCGTCGATTTTATTTTTTTTAATATTGAGTTGGTTAGAATTTAACTTTGTAATAAAACTTAATCATGTGGGGAAAACATTGTAGCTTTGCTTATAAAACATTGTGGATTGCTATAGTGTCTCTCCGCATGGTTTTTTTTTATAATTTTTTTCAAATTATCCTTTTCAAATTCATTTTTTTAATATTGAGTTGTTTGTGAATTATAATTACAAGTCATTACAAATAAGACTAAATCATGTGGGGAAGCACTGTAGCTCTCATCACAAAATACTGTGAATTGCTACAGTGTTTCCAATATGATTTTTTTCCTTTTTTTTGTGTTTGTTTTGTTATTGTTTTTCAAAAATTATCTTTGTCGATTTTTTTTTAATATTAAGCTGACTAAGAATTTAGCTTTGTAATTTTTTTCTTTAAAACACTGTGAATTGTTGTAGTGTTTTTCCATGTGATTTTTTTATGATTTTTTTCAAAATTATTTTTGTCAATTTTTTTTTAATATTGAGTTGGTTAAAAATTATAATTACAATAAAACTAAATTATATGAGGAAAGCGTTGTAGTTTTTCTCACAAAATACTGTGGATTGTTACAATATTTCTCTAAATGGTTTTTTATTTTATTTTATTGGGAAAAGCGTTATATTTTTCCTCACAAAACATTGTCAATTACTACAATGTTTTTTCTCATGGGTTTTTTTCCTTCCAAAATTATCTTTATTGGTTTTTTTTTATATTAAGTTGGTAGAGAATTTAGCTTTGTAATTTTTTTTTCTTTTTATTAACTGAAAAGCTAAATCATGTGGCGAAAACACTGTATCTTTCCTCATAAAATACTGTAAATTGCTACAAATTATTTTGTTCAGTCTCTAAGTTTTTGATCACCAACACAACTTTTTTTTTATCATGAAATATTTACTCCATCATACCTTTAATTTCTATTACTTATCTATCGCTGGTTCACAATTATAACACTATCAAGTGCATCTGTTTTATAAGCCTGCGGCAGCGCGCGGGCATGTCATCTTGTGTAGATCTAAAATGCATCATTCTTTTCATTGAAAATAATTATTTTATTTTTTTCTTTTTATATACTAAATTATTGTTTTAGTGGGAGTTTGAAAGTGTGATAATGTTTGCTTTTTGTTTGAAAATACATAAAAATAATAATTTTTTATTTTTAAAAATTATTTTTGACATCAGCATATCAAAATGATATGAAAATACCAAAAAAATATTAATTCAAAGCAAAAAAAAATTAAATTTTTTCAAAAACATTTTCGAAACGTAAAAACAAACAGGGTCTAAAGTAAACAAAACATTTGTTTAATAATAAAAAATACATGATCAAGGATTTAAATTTTATATATAATTTGATAATAAAATGAAATTTCAACTAAGAAATATATTTTCTCTATGATTTAGATCATTTTAATTATTGAAAATATTTGCTTTGATTATTGTATAATTAAATAAAAAAAGGTTTTGAGAATCACTTCATAGCAGTGCACGAGAACACAATTAGTTTATCCTATAATAAATTATCTCATGTAAAACATAATTAAAATAATGTGCTTAGTATTTTCAACGAGGAGCCAAGATATATTTTCAACGAGGAGCCAAGATTAATTATAATCTTAGTGTTAAATCTTAGTAAATTTTCGTCCGCTTCACATGTAATTTTCTGCGTTAAAATTGTTATTCAGTGTGATGTTAGGGAATATAGTCTAATATTAATTACAATTTATGCAGAATTGATAAACTATGACTTGATAATGAGTTAATATGTTAGGGCTAAATAGAGGTTTCCTTGAATTAAAAATTAATGAATAAAACAAACATTAAAGAACATTTTAAATTCATACATCTCAAAACTAATCTCAAATTTCAATATTAAAATTCATAAATTAAAATTTGATAACGAGTTAGGCTTGGATTGACTCTAATAATAATATATATAAAAAAATTGATCCATCAATTTCAAATTAAACTAAAAAAAGGAGTGATAGTTGCGGTTAAGTTTAATACGAATATTACTCTATAAAAATTGTTTTTCTTTTGAGAAAGAGAAATAAATTTGACAAAATCAATATGTTTTGAACTATGATTTTAGATTATAGGAAGTGTAAGATTAAAATCAATAATAAAATAACTAGATTATAATATTTGATTCACCTATTTATTTTATATTTATTTTTTCTAATTACACATAATTAAGAGTCTGTTTAGAATTGTAATGATGACTATTTTTTAAAAACTACTGTTATTATTTGTAATTATATCAACAAAACTGATTCCTTTTTTTTACTCTTTTTATTTGTTTTGAATAAATATAAATATTTTTTATTTTTTTAAATATTTAAAAATCCATAATATTCTAAAAAAAATATTATACACTAACATGATAGCTCATCCAAAATCTTTGTAGCCGAGACATTTATCTCACAAATATTGTCATAAATTCTCAATAATATTTTAGATTTCATCTATTTAATCTTCACCAACATCTCAAGAGGACAACAAAGCCAAATTAGGGCAAAAGTTTCTGGTGATTAATGTTTATAAAGAAAATATGTCTAGGGTTTTGGGGCACCTCTGAGACAGAGAGAGCAGACTAGAGAGATGGCTGCCACAAACCATGAAGACAATTCTATCGTCCGAGACCATGGACATCCCCGATGGGGTGAAAATCAAGATCAGTGCTAGAATCAGAGAAGTGGAAGGCCGAAGAGGCCAGCTGAGCAGGAACTTTAAGCATTTGAATCTTGATAACTCCTCCATCACATTTATCTCACAAATATTGTCATAAATTCTTAATAATATCTTAGATTTCATCTATTTAATTTTCACCAATATCTCAAACAACATAAATAAAATCACAAAAAGATAAAAAAAAATTAAATTAGTTTTGTTATCTAAATTTTCTTATGAAAAAGTTCCATGAATGAGTTGTGAGTAATGTTTTTGCTTATATTTGAAAAAAAAAAACAATTGATGTGTTAAAATTCTAAACAGATAACGCAGAAGACATGATCAAAAAAAATTAAACTAAAAAAAATATATTTGAATATTAACTAATAAGCTAAAGGGTGTTGGGAATTTACTGTTTACCCACATCCAATACACTGTTGATTATAATAATAATTCACAGTGTGTTTTTTTTTCACTTTTTTTCTATTTTTTTTATCTTTGTCAATTTAACTTTTTTAATATTAAGCAGATTAAAAATTTTGTTTTGTAATTTTTCCCCTTTAAAATACTATGGATTGCTACGATGTTTTCGCACATGGTTTTTCTATTTTATTTTTTTATTTTTCAAAATTATATTTGTTGATTTTATTTTTTTAATATTAAGCAAATTGAGAATTTAATTTTTTTAATTTTTTTCTTTAAAAAATTGTTGATTGCTACAGTGTTTATCCACATGATTTTTTTTTTATGATTTTCTTCAAAATTATCTTTTTTATTTTATTTTTTAATATTAAGCTGATTAATAATTACAATTACAATATTTGAGGGAAGCACTACAATTTTCCTCATAAATTACTGTGAATTACTACAATGTTTTTTTCCACGTATTTGTTTTCCTAAAATTATCTTAGTCAATTTTATTTTTTTAATATTAAGCTGGTTAAGAATTGCAATTACAAGTAAATATAAATAAGGCTAAATCAAGTGGGGAATACACTGTAACTTTCTTCACAAACACTATGGATTGATACAGTTTTTCTTCACATGGTTTTTTTCCAGTTTCTTTTGTGTTTTTTTTTGTAGTATTTTTTTTTCAAAATTATTTTTGTCGATATTATTTTTTTAATATTGAACCGACTAGAATTTAACTTTGTATCAAAGCTTAATCATGTGGGGAAAGCACTATAGCTATCCTCACAAAACACTGTGGATTGCTACAGTATCTCTCCACATAGTTTTTTTTTCTTATGATTTTTTTTAAAATTATCTTTGTCAATTTTTTTTTAATATTGAGGTGGTTGAGAATTATAATTATAAGTCATTGCAAATAAGGCTAAATCATGTGGGGAAATATTGTAGTTTTCATCACAAAACACTATGAATTGCAACAGTATTTCCAGTATGGTTTTTTTGTCCCTATTTTTTTTATTTTATTTCTTTAAAAATTATCTTTGTCGATTTTATTTTTTTAATATTGAGTTGATTGAGAATTTAGCTTTGTAATTTTTTTCTTTAAAACATTGTGAATTGCTGCAATGTTCTTCCATATGATTTGTTTTATGATTTTTTCTAAAATTATCTTTGTCGATTTATTTTTTGAATATTGAGTTGATTAAAAAATATAATTACAATAAAACTTAATAATATGGGGAAAGCGTTGTTATTTTCTTTACAAAACACTGTAGATTGCTACAATATTTCTATAAATAGTTTTTTTTATGATTCTTTCTAAAATTATATTTGTCGATTGTATTGGGGAAAACACTGCAGTTTTCCTCACAAAACATTGTTAATCGCTACAACGTTTTTTCTCATTGGTTTTTTTCTTTCCAAAATTATCTTTGTCGAATTTTTTTTAATAACAAGTTGGTAGAGAATTTAGCTTTGTAATTTTTTTTGCTTTTTATTAACATAAAAGCTAAATCATGTGGCAAAAACACTATATATTTCCTCACAAAACACTGTATATTGCTATAAATCATTTTGTTCAGTCTCTAAATTTTTGATCATTAACATAGTTTTTTTTTTCCGTTATCAAATATTAGCTTCATCATATCTTTTGTTTTTATTATTTATCCAGTGTTGATTAATAATTATAATACTATCAAGTATATTTATTTTATAAACCTATAATAACGCGCTTACATGCTATCTCGTCCATAATTAAAGCCAGTAAATGTGGGCCGGTCTTGGATGGGCTTGGGTTGGATCTAAACCATCAGGGGGCTGGTTATCCCCACCCAGCCTTAATAATTGTAGGGTTTGTTAACAAAATATGTCTTAGGGTTTTGGGGCACCTCTGAAACAGAGAGAGCAGACTAGAGAGACGGCTGCCACAAACCATGAAGACAATTCTGTCGTCCGAGACCATGGACATCCCCGATGGGGTGAAAATAAAGATCGATGCTAGAATCATAGAAGTGGAAGGCCCAAGAGGCAAGCTGAGCAGGAACTTCAAGCATCTGAATCTTGATTTTCAGCTGATCAAAGACGAGGAAGGGAAGAGAAAGCTCAAGATCGATGCGTGGTTTGCAACAAGAAAGACCAGTGCTGCTATCAGGACCGCCCTGAGCCACGTGGAGAACTTGATTACTGGGGTTACCAAGGGGTACAGATACAAGATGAGGTTTGTGTATGCTCACTTTCCCATCAACGCTTCCATCACCAACAGCAACACTGCTATCGAGATCCGGAACTTTCTCGGCGAG
>Ga0325402_1005741_pt1 | contig 11654 bp, 6 predicted proteins | sample PopdelMetagenome_22_FD_207212 | JGI IMG/M metagenome (GOLD analysis project Ga0325402, IMG submission 207212) | Populus deltoides microbial communities from Bellville, Georgia, United States - Xylem-PdKOR-R3 | ecosystem: Host-associated > Plants > Phyllosphere > Stem > Wood/Secondary xylem...
TGTGCCTCTGTTGGAAGGGCTAGTTTGTACGCCACCATTTCTATTTAGGCAAGAAATTTGAAAGGTCTAAAAAATCTAGGTGACAATTTCAACGATCTTCAGAAAGCCACTGATTTTTGGCAGTAAGGTTACAGCCGTAAGAATACGTAGTCGCCTATCTCAAAAGTGACCTCGCGGCGATGCAAGTATGCATGTGCCTTTATGCGAACTTGTGCTTCTAACAAATTATGTCGTAGTTCATAAAGAATGACCTCCCTTGTAGGCAACAAGCCGTCCAATGCTTGGACTTTTGTTGTTCCTGGAATGTAAGATATTGGAGAGGGAGGAGGAACACCATAAACAACTTCAAAAAGAGACAATTTAGTGGATGAATGGATGGTAATATTATGTCCATATTCCACCCACGAGAGCTATTCCATCCATATTTTGGGTTGGTCAAAAGTGAAGCAATATAAATATTGCTTAAGGGTGCAATTCACCATCTCGGTTTGGCCTTTGGATTGTGGGTGATAATTGGAACTAAAAATGAAACACAATGATGTCCAAGATAGTTTGAACAAAGATTTCCATAAAGTACTAAGAATTATTCTGTCATGATCGTTGATAATGGAAAGAGGCACATCATGCAAATGCACAACATTATTGACAAAACTGTTAGCTACTGATGTTGTTGTGCAAGGGTGCTTTAATGGCATAAAACACGTATACTTTGAAAGGCGATCAACAACAACCACGATCACATCGTGGCCTTGTGACGTTGGCAATCCTTCAACAAGCAATATAACAAAGGAGTCTAATTCTTACAACGTTGACACACATCATAATTCTGAATGAATTGCTTAACAGAGGTGTGGATGCAAGGCTAAACAAAGCTAACAGAAATTTGGCTAAGTGTCTTTAAGTAACTGAAATGTCTACCCACTGGAGAAGAATGGGTATCGGCCAAAACAACTAGTAGCATCGATGAAGTGGGGCTCAAGTGGATTTTTTCATTTTGCATCCACACATCATCCATTTGAACATAATTTAAAGAATGATTATTACACAAAGAAGCATATTAAGGATGGTGTAGTACCTCTTGTTGAAGGGTTGAACACCAGTCGACAACTAGAATTGACAAGGCCTGAAATTAGAAAGCGACAATGCGAGCGAGAGCGTTCACGCCTTGATTTTCTTTGCCTTTCTTGTACTAAATAGAGTAATCATATCCATAATTTTTTATAGTCATCTTGCTTGTGAAGGCGTAGTAATTCTCTACTCTAGGAGATATTTTAGACTTCGATGGTCTGTTTTGATGACAAACGGCTTCCCCAAGAGATATGTTCGCCATTTTTAAACAGCCTTCACCACAACTAGCATTTCTTTATCGTAGGTTGATAGTAATGTGGCCTTCCCTTTTAAGACTTCACTAAAATAAGCTAGTGGTTGGTTCTATTGAGACAATATAACACTTAAACCATCTTTACATGTATCACATTCCATCATGAACTAATATGTAAAGTTTGGTAGCCGTAATATTAGAGGTGATGTAAAAGCATACTTCAATTGATTAATGGCAAAGAAAGATTATTCGATCCAGTGAAATCCTTCTTTGGTTAGAAACCTTGTTAAGGAAACAACAATCACACCAAGCTCCCTAATAAATTTGTGATAGCAACCAACCAACCCAAGGAAACCATGAACCCTTTTAGGTGAGATCGGTACAGACCAAGTTAGGACTGATTGTATTTTAGTTGGATCTACTGCTAAGTCGTCGAAAGAAATTGGGTGACCCAAATACCTTACTGCCATCACTCTAAACTAACACTTGGAGGACTTGACATACAGCTGGTGCTCATAAAGAATTTGAAACACTTGTTTTAGGTGTTGCAAATGATCCGCCTAAGAGCGATTATACATCAGAATATCATAAAAAAACAAGAATAAACCTTCGTAAATATGGTCGAAAATGTTGTTCATGAGACTCTAAAAGGAGGTCGAGACGTTCATCAAACTGAAAGGCATCACTAGAAATTTATAGTGCCCATCGTGAGTTCAAAAGGTGGTTTTGTGAATGTCTTCTTGCTGGACGCAGATTTGGTGGTACCTAAAATGCAAGTCTAGCTTTGAAAAACAATTCGCGCCATGTAACTCATCAAACAGCTCGCCAATGACTAGTATTGGAAATTTATCATTTACCGTGATCTTATTGAGTGCCTTGTAATCTACATAAAAACGCTAAGACCCATCTGACTTTTTTATTAGCAAAATTGGTGACAAAAAGGGCTCCGGCTAGGCCAAATGATTCTAGTTTTGAGGAATTCTTTAACCATATTTTTTATCTTAGTTTTCTAGTAGTGAGGATACTTGTAAGGTCTTGCGTTAACTGATGGCTAGTTCGATAGCAACAAAATTCAATGGTCATGGCTGCATGTAGGCGGCAACCCAACAGGTTCCTCAAACAAATGTGAAAATTCTGATAGTATTTTATTAAGATCCGGTGGCATTTTGGTCTCTTGAATTGGTGTTTCATCTATAATATCATGAACAAAAAACCCCATACTTGATAAATGCAACAATTCTTTTTCACTCATAAGAGCGAGCTCAAAACTTCTCATCCCTTATAATACATGAGTTCGACCAGATTATGTGAAGGTCATACTGAGTTCCTTGTAATCCGTTTGAATTGGACTCAATGTCTTTAACCATTGCACTCTCAGAACGGTTTGACAGATAGCCACAATAAGTACGTAGAAATCAGTTCGTACTATGAATCGTTGAATTGAGAGGGAGAGTCTCATACAACATCTAGTGCACTCAATAATTGCTTTGTTTCCAACTGTTACCTGAATTGTTTTGCCACGGACCATTTGTAATCCAAACTTGGTAACTACGAATTGTACGATCAAATTATAGGTGCTGCTCCCATCAATGAGCACTATCAATTCTTTGTTTCTGACCTTCCCAATAACCTGAAAGGTTATAGATGTGCAGTTCAACCAAGGCATGAAACGATATTTCATGAGTGGCTTCTTCTGATGGCTCTATGTCCACATATTAACTATCTCCTCTTCCATCTACCCATCAACCATCATAAACATTTGTGGACATGTACAACAATGTCCCTGCATGTACTTATCATCACAATAGAAACATAATCCTTTTTCATATCTCTCCCTAGCTTTATGTCCCGTAAGTCACCGAACATGTCTATTGAGATTTCCAGACGCTTAAGGTGGTCGTCGAGAGGGGGAAGGTCCAAGCAGTCCTATCGTGGTACTCTGCTGAGGTTGGGGTTAGTAGGAGGAGGTTATTGGTTGAATTTGGTTACCAAGTTTTCACTGAAATTGGTTTCATTCTTCAATGAGGTGAGCTACACTAGTCGTTTCGAATAGCATTTTTGGTTGCTTAACACGTACATCCAATTGAATATCATATTTCAATCCTTTAATAAAATAACCAACCAAAAAATTTTCTAGAGCATCATCTACCTTGTGGGATAATTTTTTGAATGCCTCTTGGTAAGCATTAATTGTTATCATTTGTCTAAGATAAGACAATGCTTCTAATGGATCATCATAATTTCGTTGGTCTAAAATGGTGGAGGAGGGCTTAGATGAACTCGTCCCAATGCAATGGACCTCTATTTTTTGTATACCAACCAAACCTGTGCAATCCTTATCTTCGCCTGCAAATGTTGGAAAGTTCAACTTGAGGTGAGTGTGATTCCGGTCTGGAATGGAGGTGGTTGATGCAGAACTATTTTTTGTATACCAACCAAACCTGTGCAATCCTTATCTTCGCCTGCAAATGTTGGAAAGTTCAACTTGAGGTGAGTGTGATTCCGGTCTGGAATGGAGGTGGTTGATGCAGAAGGCTTGTGGTGGGAAGTTTATCCTGCTGCGAATGGATTAACTTCTTTGTCAGATGTGTGATTAGATTGGGCAATTCACATTGCCTGCAGCTCAGCCATGGCTCTTTGTAGGGCAGTGCTGACTCGACCAAAATTGTGGTTTAATTCCTCGAAATTGGTATCGTGACAGGCAAGGGCTTCATTGACCTCGTTACGAAACTCCACATTGGTTTTACTGTGTGTATCCATGAACCGAACCACTCTAACACAACTGATAAAAACATAATTTGGGAAAGGAATCAGAAGAAGAAGAAAAGGAACAGAGGCTTGGAAGAGTGTGTTTGTATTATTATGCAATGCCTCATTCAATAGAATAAGTGAGCCTGAATAGCCACAACGTTACAATATCTCCCATAATAATACGGACTCAACTAGTGGAATTAAATATACTAGGAAAGCTTTCAACAACTCTCCTTAGCACAACTAATTATTCATTGACTATTTCAATTGCAATTAAATAAAACAAAAAGGAAATATAAAGCTTTGCTCTCCACCTCTGCTTTTCAATGTGTGCTCCACCTCTACTCTTTAACGTGTACAACTTCCAATCATGACAGGCCATTGAAGAATCATATCAATCTCCTCCTATTTCGCATAAACAATAAAATTATGTTTGGAAGTTATGTTTGATTCCCTCTATTTTTCATGCGAAAAAGGACTTTAAATGGGTTCAAGTTTGGTTATTTTGATGAAGATCACTTGAAAATAATTGTTTAAAGTTGGTATTTTATGAAAAATATGTTAGAAAGTAAATTGTCATTGATAATGGAGTTCATGATATTTTTTAAATAAAATTAATCCTGTAAAACATATCCATTTCCATTTTTATTTTCTATTATTTCATTTTATTTTATTATAGAAATGTTGCACATTAAACAATTCCTCATGTAATTGATCTAAATTAAACTATTATAATGCACTCTTCATAACCCAACATCTATAATAATCAACCTAATTAACATTTCAATACAAAAATATCATAAACCATAACTTTTCCATTTCAATCCCCTAACAAAAACAAGAGCAAAAGTGAAATTACTAGTAAAAGAATATCTTACCCTTACTAATTAACCCAAAATTAATAAGTCTTTGCAACCAATTCCAAGCAATCCTCTTCTTCACTTCAAATTTGACATTTTCTCCCATTTGACAACAAACTTTCAACCCCTCTTTCTCTTTAATTTCTGTTTTTTATACTCGATAAGAAACACTTAATCATATTCCATGCCCTATAATCTAAGGAGACTAAGAGGAAAAAAAAGAGAGAAAAGACAAAATTTCACAAACTTCTCTCTAAACCTATGATTGACGACTTTTTATGGGAGATGATAAGAATTTTTCTCTGTTATTATAATAGTGCCACTCATTTTAAATCTTGCATGGTATTTCTTTCCAATCTTTGATTGCCATCACTTTTCACATACCGATTTAAATTTTTATTTCATCCGAGTTTTTACATTAATCAATTAGAAATTTCACTCATAGTCATAAAGATTTTTCTTTTAATTTATAATTTTTTTGTTGGTAAATTAAGCTACTTTACACGAAATTTTCAAATCCATATATTTTCAATACTTTTCAATTAATAAAGTCAATTTTTGTTTTTGCAAAATTAAATTTTAACTAAATGTTGATATCCCGAGAACCTTATAATAAGTCAATCAAAACAAATTATTAGGTCAAAAACTAAAATAAAGATGTGTAAGAATAAAATTTTAAAAAAATTTGGTGATTAAATTAAAAATTTCAAGGAATAAAAAATGCAAAACAATATTTCATGAGAGGATTCAATAAATAAATCTTTCAGTTTCTTTTAATTTAGAAGGTGTTTGGTGCTGTGGTTGAATAATAATTTTTAAATTTTTTATTTTTTTTGTTTTAAAATTTTGTTTTAAATTGTTTTAAATTGCAGATGTTTAAAATAAAATTTTAAAAATAAAATAAAATATTATTTTACTACATTTTTAAACAAAAAATAAATAAATTAAAAACAATGTCTTACCCTTAATGTAATATACAGTCGTTAGTGTCCGAACTCACGTGTAAAACATTGGGATGGATAAGCCATTGGTATCCCTAGTTAAGCGTGAAGAGGCCGCTTTGCGTATCAAATAGGAGCCGCGGGGGCGAGGTTGAATTGTTTAGCTCACTTCTCGATTGTCGGCTGCGGATTCCCTTTGCACAAAGAGGTCAGTCCCTCTGCTCTTGCTACTTGAATTTCATTTCCTTTGATCTCCGATGTCTTATTGTTTTTGCAAAACAATTCTCCATCATCATGGAATACACTACTTGAGACTCTCACCAACCCATTTTATTGAAGCCAACAGCCACCAATTATTCTTGTTACCATTTACCAGATGCATCTCAAGCACTGCAAATCCAAATCAACACTCATTTGCAGCCTCTTATCTCATAAAAAAATGTGGGTTCTCTCCAGAATCTGCTCTATCAGCTTCCAAGCATCTCAAATTCGAAACCCCAGATAAACCTGACTCAGTCATCGACACATTCAGGCGCTATGGTTTCCCCGAAGACAAAATCTTTAAACTCGTTAAGAAATTCCCGAAGGTGCTTTCATGTAATCCTGAGAAAACCCTTTTGCCTAGACTGGATTTTTTTCTCTCCAGAGGCATGTCAAGCACTGAACTTGCCACCCTTTTCTGCATAATTCCTCCTCTTTTGCATAGAAGCTTGGAAAACATTATAACTCCTACTTTTAACTTCCTTAGTGATTTGCTTCAATCCAATGACAAGGCAATTACTGTTGCCAAAACCTATCCGTTTATTATCTATCATCGTCCTGAGAGCTATTTGCAACCTTACGTCAGCATTTTGAGAGAAAATGGAATTCCCAAATCACATATTGCTTCCTTAATTTATAAGTGGCCTAGGACTGTGAGAGCTTGTCCAATTCGTTTTAGAAATACTGTTGAAACGGTAAAAGAAATGGGTTTTGACCCTTCCAAGTTAGTGTTTACTCTAGCAGTGCTGGCACGGTCTGCGCAGAGTAAATCTGGATGGGAAAAGAAGGTTGGTGTTTATAAGAGATGGGGTTGGTCAGACGAAGAGGTTCTGGCTGCTTTCAAAAGGAATCCGTGGTGTATGATGAGTTCCGAGGATAAGATTATGGCAGTGATGGACTTTTTGGTTAACAATATGGGCTGTGAGTCTTCTTATGTTGCCGAACATCCAATTCTTTTGTTGCTGAGCTTGGAGAAGAGACTTATACCAAGGGCTTCTGTCCTTCAATTCCTACAATCAAATAAGTTGATTGATGAAAATCCTAACTTGGCCACTTTGTTTAAGTATTCGGAGAAGTCATTTCTTCATAAGTTCGTGGATGGTTTTGATGAAGCTCCTCAGCTATTAAAACTATACAGGGAAAAACTGAATCTTTCAAAATGACATGGAAACTTAATAGGGATAAATGTCACATTATGGTTTGCACTCTTTCTGATTTGTTGTTTTATTTGATTACTTTGGATACTGGGATGTACGTTTTTACCATTGGTATCGTTTAGTTATTATTCTAAGATAAAAGAGTTATTATTCTAAGGAAAAAAAAACAAAGACTATAGAGACATAAATTTACATAAATGTATTTAGAGAAAAAGAGTGAGATATATAGATAAATATCTTTATGAGATAATTCGGGAGTGATTTTCTGTATTTCCAAACCAAGAGGTATAGAAGTAATATGTCTTTAGAGACAATTATCTAGGTGGTGGTCCAGTGGTAAGAGCTTAGGATCAAGAGGTTTGCTTCCTCTATGGTCTCAGGTTCGAGCTCTGTGGTTGCTCATATGATGGTCACTGGAGGCTTACATGGTCGTTAACTTCAGGGCCTGTGGGATTAGTCAAGGTGTGCGTAAGCTAGCCCGGACACTCACGTTAAACTAAAAAAAAAATGTCTTAAGAGACTATATTTATTACATTTTATTATCAATATATTATTTTAAAAAACTTTCAATTTTAAAATTGTTCAACTAAGATATATAAGGATAAAACAATTATTATTATAGTTTTAAAACCTAATTCAGGGGTCGATTTGAGACAAAACTCGGGTCATGGGTCGGGTTAACACAGGTTGACCTAAATCAGCGTAAGAATAAAAGTGGTAATTATCATAGTTTTAAAATTCGATTTGGGGGTTGACTTGGGGCAAGGTCCGAGTCACGAGTAGGGTTAACAGTTGATCTTGGTCAAAGTAAGGACAAAAGTGGTTATTATCATAGTTTTAAAACTTGATTTTGGGGTTTACCTGGGGTAAGGCCTAGGTCAAGTGGCAAGAAGGTCAACCAAGTCAACATAAAATAAAAATGATTATTATTATAGTTAAAAATTTTGATTTGGGAGTCAACTCGGGGCAAAGCTCAGGTCACCAATCAGGAGAGTCAACTCGGATTAATGTAAGGATAAAAGTTTTTATTATCATAGTTTTAAAACTCAACTTGGGGGTCAACTAGGGCAAGATCCATGTCACAAGTCAGGAGGGTCAACACAGGTTGACCCGAGTCAATATATAGATAATAATGATTATTATAATAGTTTTAATACCCGACTCGAGAGTCGACTAGAGACAAGGTTCAAGTCATGGGGCAGGAGGGTTATTTCGGCTGACCTAATTTATTTTTTAAAAAATCAAAATAATCTTGTTTTGACTATTTTTTTTTTAAAATCAATAGTTTTTTTACCGGTGTTTTTCTCGGGTTGACATGGTTTTTTTATCGGGTCAGGTTAAGTCAATTCTTTCTCAATTTTTTCTTAAACTTGAACCAGTTCAGGCCTCGGGTCAGTCCGTCAAGTCAGTTCTAATTTTATAAGTAGGATTATTATAATATTATTAATTTTAACACTTAATATAAACTAAAATAAAAAAAAACAAAATATCTAATTATTTTTTTAAAATATATAAGCTTGATAACAATATATATTAAAGGTAAATCAGACTTTTTTCTTTTTTATATTTTATTATGTCTTGTCCATCATAACTAAACCGCGTACAAAAATAATTATTTTATTTTATAGATGGTTACCAAATACAATTGTGTCTTCATTTTTTTTTTGTTTTATTTCCTTTATTTCCAGTGTCTTTGTCTCTTCTGTACTGTGATAGTACTCATGCGCTTCTTAGAGTAATGCATCTAAATCTCATGACTGATTCACATTTTTTCTTTGGCTTCTCTAATTTCCTTGTTCTTCACTGAAGCTTGGGCCCGACCATTGCTACGCTTGTGTCCTTGTCTTGTATGCAATTCTACTATGTTTTTTCATTTTTTTCTATCGCAAGTGATTTTTGATTCCCTGACATAAGTCGTATCGATCCATTTAATGTTGGTTTTAGCTTCTCTTTGAGTATACTGGATGTGAGCTAGTATAGTGGAAATTGATGATTAAAAAAGAGAGTTGGTGTAAGCTTAAATTCGTTGGAGCAGGCCTGATAAACAGATCTATATGCTGGAGGAAGAACTGGACGCTGTAAATAAAACGCTGTTTTAAATTTAGCTCGCAAATTTTTCACCTAGTTTAGATATTGATATTAAAAATGGAAGTTTATTAGAACATCTTTTTTTCTTTTTAGAAAGATTGGGGTTCTTACTTGTGTGGCTCATGGTTTGTGTTTTAACATGTCTGTTCTTACTTGTGCCCTCGCTGTTGTAGGATGTAGATGTAGTGTGCATGGAGGTGTAATTTTAGCGTTGTGCTGTTTGAAGAATGTTAAGAAGGCATCTATTTTGTTTCCACGATGAGCCAGAAGAGCCTTGTTTTCTCTGCTCCCCGTAATATGGTTTCAAGCAGGGATGTTGTATATGGTTTAGAGCACTAGCAGAGGACCATGGCATCAGGTTACAATGGAGGATGTTCCATTGGAAGCTGAATCGTCCTTTTCTTCTTCTTTTTTCCCATGAGGTGAATTCTTTGACTTCCCATTAATGGAATGCACTCTGCGTTGAAAAGAAAAAAGAAATTTTTTTCACTACAGCATGCAAGTTCCTAGAAATTTCTTGTTTCCTTGGGCAATACATACATCTTGATATGATTAAGCTGGATTCTTATACCAGTTTGTTTATGAACTGGCCTTTGATAAAATCTGAAATTAGGTTTTATTGATGCTGCCTGCATGCTTGAAGATAGGTAGACATTTCACTTGCATACACAGATATCTTGATCCTAAGAAACAGCATGCACACAGCAGACATAAACTTGCATGGATTTATACAGATAATGCAAGTTATTATTCAAGGAATCTACAGCGTGTAGACCAGCTCTTTGACTACTGCCAAGCATTATGCTTTTGGTTTTGGAACTGCTAGTCTTGAACTAGGAGGTGTGTTGCACCGTGTTTCTTTAAATTTTGAAAACAAAAAATTGTTTTAAAAAATATTTTTTTATATTGTCAGATCGTTTTAATATGTTGATGTCAAAAATAATTTTTAAAAAGTGAAAAAACTTTATTTTAATATATTTCTAAGCGAAAAACATTTTAAACTGCCACCGCTACTACAATTCCAAGCATACCCACACCAAACAATGTTCGTCCTTTGTAACCTAGCTTGGCCCGAGATACTGGATGTTATTTCAAGTGTGGGATGTTATTTATGTTTAGGTGGTTTTTTGAAATGTGATAACTGTAAATACTTTTCGCTTGAAAATGTATGAAAGTAATAATTTTGATATTTATATATCAAAACGATTTAAAAGCGCAAAAAAAAATAATTTCAAGAAGTTTTTTTAAAAAAAATTACAAAATATTGTTTCAATCCCAAAAACAAAAGGCCGTTTATTTTTGCAATTAAAAAGTGCTTTTGAAGATTTTTTTATTTTTTTACTTTAATTATTATATTTTTATGTTTTTGGATTGTTTTGATGTGCTGATGTTAAAAATAATTTTTAAAAAATAAAAAATATTATTTTAATACATTTCCAAGTAAAAAATACTTGAAAAAACAATTACTACCACAATCACAAACATTACCGTAAGCCATAGCCGAGACAACATCTCGGGTATTGGTATGTGATGTTCATGCCACATTTAAAGTGTTTATAATGATATAGATACTAAAGCAAATAATGAGATTTATTTCCCTTATACTTGCTGCTGTCCAGGATAGTCTGAAAGCAAAAATAAATCACAATGGAGGTTGAGAGCAACAAGTGAACAAAAACATAATGTGGAAAGGGTTTGCAGTTTGGATTAGAGTTTGTTAACAAATTAATGGTTGCCCACTGATCCACAAAGCCCTATTAGATCTCTTTTTTTATGTGTTTATAAGTAATTTGTGTTTCCAATTTACAAACTTGAGAATGTAAAAAAAAGAAAGAAAAAAAACATACAATACCAAAACATCTAAAAAAAATGCCCAATCTTTTTTCTCGCTGACACAAAAACTAGTTATGTTAAAGACACTTGGTATATTTTTTTTATTGGATAAATATTAATTAAATAAATTTAAAAAGTTTTCACAGACGAAGACTTTTTTTTTTCTATTGAAATAGAACTGGATAATTAGTCATGGAAAAAATTAATTCAAAAAAAAATTATGAAATTTAGTTGTTAATCAATTTAGTGTTAAAAGATGAAATTAAAAAGAATCAATGAAAAAAAACCTAGAAAATGACCGAGTTAATCTACCAAATCTGTAACCCAAGTTATGAGACCAAACTAACTTCTTAGAAAGTAAATTGAAATAAATTATATAAATTAATTTCTAATCAACTTAATATTAAAGGATGAAATTGAACCAAAAAACAATTAAAAAGTA
>Ga0325402_1005747_pt1 | contig 11650 bp, 12 predicted proteins | sample PopdelMetagenome_22_FD_207212 | JGI IMG/M metagenome (GOLD analysis project Ga0325402, IMG submission 207212) | Populus deltoides microbial communities from Bellville, Georgia, United States - Xylem-PdKOR-R3 | ecosystem: Host-associated > Plants > Phyllosphere > Stem > Wood/Secondary xylem...
GTTATTAACTTTTACATGGTTTTTAAAGAATACAAGGTTTTCAAAGACATGATATAAAATGTGTGTTTGTGCATAAGGGGTGCTTTATCCTTCAAGGTCAATGGACATGATCAAATTATATCCTAGTCCAATCTAACATTTAGAGCTGGCTGGTATTAACATTACAACCACCACTAAATGACATGTGATCATTTCTTCAGGGTTCAAGGTGTATACTTGCAGGAGACCATCTTCAGCTTCCTCCAACCATCCAAAGTGTTGAAGCTGAGAAGAAAGGGTTGGGAAGAACCCTCTTTGAACGCCTCACGGATCTGTATGGAGATGAAGTCACTTGTATGCTCACTGTCCAGTACCGCATGCATGAACTAATTATGAACTGGTCATCTAAAGAGCTTTACAACAGTAAGGTGCTCAGATCATCATTAGGTTTTGGCTGCATGATAAAATTAATAGTAAATAAACCAAAATTGTTGTGATTGTATAACAGTGTTCATCATCTTTTTTTGGGTCTATGATGTTTATTCTAGATCAAAGCCCATCCGAGTGTTGCTGCACATATGCTTTTTGATCTTGAGGGTGTCAAGAGATCCTCTTCTACAGAACCGACCCTTCTTCTTGTAGACATAGCTGGGTATGTAGTATATTATTGCAATATGCTAAATAGTCTTTGTTTTCTTAGAGGTGGTCAGTGCACATGAAATTGCCTGCATCTTTGAAATGCTTTAAGAAAACAGAACTTACTCCTTTTAATTGAAGTATTAGAAGATTTATTTATTTCTGAGTGAAAATAAATTTCAAATCAATTCAGAGTTGGAAACAGTTGAAGTATCAGGAGAAGTGAAGTAGATTGGATTTTATTCCCAGATGACATAGCTGGGTACGTAGTATATTGTTGCAATATGCTAAATAGTCTTTGTTTTTCTGAGAGGTGGTCAGTGCATATGAAATTGCCTGTTTCTTTAAAATGCTTTAAGAAAACAGAACTTACTCCTTTTAATTGAAATATTAGAAGATTTATTTATTTCTGAGTGAAAATAAATTTCAAATCAAATCAGAGCTGGAAACAGTTGAAGTATCAGGAGAAGTGAAGTAGATTGGATTTTATTCCCAGATGATATCACGAGGCCTTCTATGCTAGGAATCTTTTTTCCCCTTTCCTCTTCCTCTTCCTCTTCCTCTAAATTAGATTATAATTGGTTCACGCTTCACACTTCTCTGATCCAGGTGTGATATGGAGGAAAAGAAGGATGAAGAAGATAGCACAATGAATGAGGGAGAAGCTGAAGTTGCAGTGGCCCATGCAAAGAGACTTGTTCAGAGTGGAGTCCAGGCTTCTGACATTGGAATAATTACTCCTTATGCAGCACAGGTATAGAAGTTTGTATCTTTTAAGCATTTCTTTTTGTTAGGTGCTTCTAGATAAGTAGCTGCTAGGCAAGTGACTATCTGCTCAATGCACATTCTCAATCTCTGGGATAGTTTGGCCTTATATATGCTGCCACTGTTACTGCAGGTTGTCTTGCTCAAGATATTGAAAAACAATGATGATAAGCTAAAGGATATGGAAATCTCAACAGTGGATGGTTTCCAGGGTCGAGAGAAGGAAGCCATCATTATATCAATGGTTCGATCAAACTCAAAGAAAGAGGTATTTTAAGCCTCTTCAGTCCGCCTTTTTGTTTCCTTTTAGATTTAGATTATGAAGATCAGTTATAAAGATTATATAGCATCTTTAGCTGTTGAAACTTGGAAACTTTTCCGAAACATTTCAGGTGGGGTTTTTGAGTGACCATAGGCGGATGAATGTGGCTGTGACACGGGCAAGAAGACAGTGTAGTCTTGTATGTGACACAGAGACAGTGAGTGGTGATGGGTTCTTAAAGCGATTAATTGAGCATTTTGAGGAGCACGGGGAGTATCTAAGTGCATCAGAGTACCTCAATGAATGATCAAAGATAGCTAGGGAAGAGGGTATTTTTAAACTGTTGGAGATTATCAAATGGCTTGCTAGAAGACATTACTTGGAAGTATTTTCACTATTTGTATTTGGATCAAAGTAATCTGATAGTTGATCAGAGCATATTTTGCTTCTTTTAATTTATCTAATTATCTGGAAAAGATTAAACTTTGTATTTTTTACTATAATTTTGAAATAGATAAAAAATCTCTTGTCCAGATATTCTTTTGCATTGGAGGTAATAGGTTTTCTGATAAATTAAACTACACACAGGAAAAGTTTTATCATCATATGAAGTGATAGGCGTGGAATTGTAATAAATGTAGGCAATTCTGATTGTGTAGTTGGGGTTTGAACCTTCTCATTAAATCAAGAGAAAAGGAAAGCCTGAAAGAATGTGTCTTCTCACAACAGTCATAGTCAATGAGGAATTTGCCTCGCAAGAGAATTTTTATTAAGGACTGCATTCGCGTATAATTTTATATGGGATGTGCTGCATGAGAAGCATTTATATCTTCTATTTTTCTCTCTTGTCTTTGCGTCTTTTCATTTTGTCATTGCTCATTGTTTAGTTCTTTGCTTTAGCAGACCTTCACGGTTCAACTGTTGGTTAGCAAGCAGCAGCCTGATCCTTACTTCCAGGTAAAATCCTGACTACTAAGCTCAATTTTTTTTTTCTCTTGACTCACAAATTAGACATTTTTAGGTTTGATCCTGCATGTGAGCACAGATAATGAGAGGGCTTGTTGATCAATTTATTATAATGAACTGTGAAGGTCTGCTAAAGCATAGAACTGCGAATGTGAAAAATCTACCTCAAGATTATTTTGTCCATCAATGATCTTGTAACATGCTTCCTTGTGAATTCTCCATGTTGTAAAGCCAGCAAAATTACAGAAGCACAAATAAACCTAGCGCAGCCAAAATCAGTCGAACAAAACATTTGATGAGAGTTCACATCAGCCATGGGTCAAAAAGAAAACTAGTGAAATGCTACTATCATTGCAACAGTGAACTTCCCTCTACCCAACCCTTGCTACTATAACTTATACAGCAAGCCTCCTCCTCCTCCTCTCTCTCTCTCTCTCTCTCTGTGGTAAGGTCAAATGCTTTCTAGTCTGATCTATGTTGCCAATGGAAATGACTAACTACTATCACAGAGCAATTCAACGGGCAGTAGATCTAGAGCAAACTACAGTATGGCCTAATCAAGTGAAAACAGACATCCTAGTTCCAATCAAGTAGGCAGCAAAGTTAGCTTTCATTCTTCCTAAATCATTTTATCCTCCTAGAAGTTCCAAATGGAAGTTGGGAAAGCCAGCTCTTTTTGGATGTCATAAACTGGGAAACTATTAAATTCCTCTCCTTGATGATCAGCAATTCCATGCATTTCAATCAGTGAATCCCAATCGAAACTCTTGTTTGCCAAGGCTGTAAGTTCGTTTTGATCTTTTTGTGAAGATTCTGGCTCCGTGAAATGTTCATGGACATCATTGTTATCTGGCTGATTCTCTTCTTTCAGTATGCCCAGCTGCTGAAGGAACTCGTTTAAATCAATCTGTGGTTTCTCGTCATGATTTGTTAGCAGCATCTTCACTGATGATATCTCCTCATCTTTCTCTGCTGCAGAAACATTTGCAACATGGTTTTCATCACTTATAATCATCACTTCAGTTCTGGATTCAGAGGAAGAAGAGCTAGAAGCAACAGAGGATTGATTGAGGGGCCTGTTATTCTTGAGTTCTTGGAGCCGCTGATGGATGACATGAACACTAGGCTGTGCATGAATATTAAGCAACCCACAAGAAGGAAACATTGAGATGAAGTTATTGGAAGGAATCCATTTGAACTTCTGTGATTTGTTGGGAGGGCTAGAGTTTGACTGAAGGTGAGGTAGATTAAGATAAGCATTTGGTCCATACAATCTCCTTGCAGCCTCATCGTAGGCCATGGCAGCTTCTTCCGCCGTAGCAAAAGAACCCAACCATAGTCTTGCTCTCTTCTTGGGTTCCCTTATTTCTGCCACCCATTTGCCCCATGTTCTTTGACGTACCCCTCGGTAGTCACACATGGAGTTTTGAGGACCACCTTTGCCTCTTGTTGGACCTTTCTTCCACGGCTTCAATGGATATTTTCCGCAATTCTCCATTAGAGTTTTTAGGGTGTGAAAGTAAGCTCAGTGGGGGGGTTTTGAGTGAGAGTAGGGACTCGGGGAGTGCAAAAAAACGGGTGGAAAGGCGCGGGATATGTAGTGTGAGAGAACAGCTTTGGTTTAAATGTTGTCACGCTGAGGAAGAGTTCATGCCCACGTGACCGTTTGTGAGTGTTAGATAATTTCAAAACTTGGACTTTTTTAAAATTATTTCGATGGTGGCGTTTTCTATTTTAAAAAACCTTTTAATGACAACATGTCACATCTTGTATGGATGGAAGGAAAATGAGATTGCCATACTCGAGTTGATGGTGCAGGAAGGAACCAAGTTATCGAAGCTGTACGAGTTGGAATAAGTGGACAAAAGCAAAAAAAGTTAAAAGGGATACCTAGACTTTCCTGCCCAAAATGTTGGACAACGCTACATAACCAAATTCCCTCTTATAATCACAGGGTGGTTGAACTTTAAAAGTCAGGAGGAAAGTAAATGCTGCTGGAGCTTGTCCTTCACATTAAACAGACTCGTGAAAATAAATTACAAGCCCGTTGATTAAAAAAAAAATTGGAATTGCTTGAAAGTAAACTAGTTGTAAGAAGTAATTGGTTACTTTTCTATTTCCTTATGCAGTCTCGATAATTAACACTATAACGTCGGAGATGAAAAATTGTTGCATTAGTCGAGTTTACCATCAGCACATAGATCCCACTTGACTTCATCACATTGAAAGATTTTTTTACGAGCAATATCTCCGATTTGTCTTATCACCGAAAAAAATTACATTTAAGATCACCCCAACCAAATATATATATATATATATATAAGATCTAGGAAAAATGATACCAAGTGCTGTTGAACTTGGCACTCAGCCGTCTGCGCAAACAGAAAAAACTTGGCGAGAGTGATAAAATCTGACTTCCTTTGCCTTGGATTCTACACTAGTGTTTCTACAAGAATTGGATTTTTACTTGGAGCAAGCCCACCTCAACATTTTTCATTTTCACGTGCCCTATTTCACATGTCGTCCTGCCTTGACGACCTGATTCCCGAGACTCTCACCTTTATCCCATGTCAAAAGCTCTCTGTCTCTGGGTCAAGTACTACTTAGGTAACTGTAGCTACCTATGCTCTGCAAATTATCAAAACATGTCACGTGTAAAGTAGATTGTGCTCTTCAACTTGCCCTATTCCTGTCACGAGTGGATTTTATCATTCTTCACTCATGGTTCTAATGCTTGCACGACAGTTACCATGATTTACTAATGACCAAGCAAATATGAAGGCGTCTATAATGAAAATAACTCACATGGCAATCAATGCAATGAGACCATTCATAATGCAGGTCATCTCAGATATTTCACCAGAACCTTGTTCACTGCAAAGAAACCTGTTTTAAGCGTAAGGTGTTCAATTCTTGCAAATTGTCAAACAAGTTGATGATTTGATTGCATTAGCTCTTCATGAAAATGAGCTCTGGGCCCTTAAAACAGAACAAGAAGACAGACGTGATATCCCCACAAAAAAAAAGAAAAAAAAAGAAGAAAAAGGGAGTAGAAGAAAAGGAAAAACAGATGCGTTCTGGCCCTCATTTCATGTAGGTTCTCTGTTAAGTGATCCAAGGAGATGATTAAGGTATGTCTTCTCGTGAAGACAGATTTGATTCCATTCATTAACGCACGCAAAATTTAGCTGTAATGTCTTAAGATTGGATGCAATATGTTCAGTGATAACAACACAGATCGTCCCAAAATATTGATCACGTGTGCTCATGACCCAGCCAACAAGTTTCATGCTTCTCTCAGGTTTACCATTAACTATATACAGGAAAGAGCAAGGTGTAACTTAATGCGCACAAGTTTCTTTGATCATCAGTAAGAATCCTGACAAAAAAGTGAGGCTGAGCAGACCCAAATATGAGAACACGTCCATATAAGCAAAGTGATGAGGCTGGCAAAATTTTACTTGAATTTAGGGCTAACTTTGCACATGTTCCTCCATTTATCCTTAAGGTCTATTGTTGTACGGCCACTCAAAAACACAGAACTACCATACTCCAAAATGTCCTTCCATGGAAATTTTCCGTCGCTTGAAAATTTCTGCACTCCCTCCTGTAACAGTAAGAGAGAAAGAAATTAAAGTCTGACAGGCCTATACACTGAAGAGCTAAATGCCACAGCTATATGATATGCGCTTGTAGAAAAAAGCATATTTAATGCACAAACAAGAAAATCACTCTCCTTGCATACTTATAAATGCATTTTACCTAAAAGCATATCATTGAAATAATATTGGTGACAGAAGCAAATACACAAGAAACAAGTACCTTGAGCATCTCCTCCTCCTGAACTGTCCATGGAACCTTTTTCCGCCTCAACTGAGGCATTGCAGGGTATGAACTGCAGATCAGAATAAACATTAAGGCCAATTACAATTGTCAACAGTGCATAAAAGGTTAAAGGTGCTAAAAGGCACCAAGCCTCTAAAAGCACTATAACCACCCGCACAACACTTGGAATAACTGGAAACTTACCATTGTTTCTCTATGTTTCGGAATTGTATGAAGTAATTAGAAGTTGATGACTTGTCATTTTCATCATCAGAGGTTTCTCCTCCGTCGATGTTGGTGGCACAAACAGCTTTCTGTCTTTGTCCATCTTTACTCTGGCTTCCAGAGAAAACATCTTTTTCTTTACACGACTGATCAACATCATTGTCAATAGGATCAACACAAACTTCGTGTTGGTTTCTGTCAAGTCCAGTTCCAGAAGGGTTCTCTCGAACCATCTCCTCCCCCACCTTTTCTCCATTAGATATATGATTAGTCCTAACAGTTGCATCAGGGTGGCACAAAGAATTTGATGGTTTTATTTGACCACTATGATCAGAGTTATCTTTGTTTTCATTAACAAAGAATTTATTCGGGGTTCCTACAGATGGTGCAGTGTTTGATATTCTAGGTTCAGCACAGTTGATTTCATCCACTAAGCTATACAGGTGGAGTCCGTCCCCAGACATATCTTGTGGCATTTTGTTGGCATTGTGAGCAATCTCGTGCTGATTATGCTGGAATGCATTATCAGGATCAAGACTCTTCCCATGCCTATCCATACCAACACATTCATCATGACCATTCTCTACAGACCTTCTTTCTTCCAATCCACCTTGTGAAGTTTCTTCTTCCATGTGACAATCTTTGTTTTCAGAATCCCCAGTCACTCTTTGAATTGAATCCTCTACCATTTCCATGTGCTGTTGAGGAGTTGAAATGTGTTCCAAAGACTGGTAGTCACATAAGGCATCTTGCTTGAACCTCTTGGCTTGTGGATGAAGATGATAGCCACCATCAACACAATTTTGGTCTTCAAGGTCTCCAGCCAGATTTTCATTAGCCGAACCACTTCTATCCCTCTTAAAGTGTAATGAGTTCCTGTTACATGAATCATCTTCCACTTCTATCCCTCTTAAAGGAACGGAATTTTCTTCAGGAGCATTAATTTGTCCATCAGTATCACTCCCATCAATCCTCCCTGCGGGTGCACCAAGGTCCCCATAATTTGCAGAGATTCTGTTACACCTATCATTTGCATCCACCAGTCCACTATATTCCTTCAATGAGGCATATGGATGAATACCCTCAAGGATTGCATCCTTCACCTGCTTTCCAATAACAAAATAAAAACAACCACAAACAGCTAATGAGGATCAACAATGTACATTTCTATTTTACAAGGAACTTAACAAAATAAAGAAATTCTCGATCACCTTTTCTAAAGCGCATTTAGGCATAGAAGCTCTTTTATGCATAATGAAAGGGTGAGTATCCCATTTCAATCGCTCTGGTCCAGCCCTTTTCAGATCTGATACCGATGTCTAACAAACAAGAAACCATTTCAAAACATCTCAAATATAGCCCACTTGAATAACAAGTTTTTATACTACAAGTGCTGCTTCAAATCCAAATTGCTTACAGGTGAAAGCTGAAATTGTAAACAGAATCACCTCTTGCAATATTGATTGAAGTACATCTTCACAACTCTCTGACAAATCAAATGTGACTTTGGGTTCTTTAGAAGGAACATCATTCGTGATTCCATTATTATGACAAAAAAAATCCTCTAAGCATCTCAAAGCAACCATTTCCCTAGTGTTTTTCCTCAAATCTTCAGGTATTTTCGGAGCCGCCTCAATCAAATCTGGAACAAATTGAACACAACATAACATCTCAACCACCCACCAAAAGAACCAATCAAAACAACTCACCTACACCACATTTCATTTCAAAGCATATAACTCGCATTTCTTACGCGAGAACATAAAGGAAAAAAAATGGATAAATTCGAGAATGCTGTACACATACCGTGTAAAATCGAGGCCTCTATTTCAGGAAAACTTGCCAGATACTCAATTACCCAATGCCACACAAGTGTCGTAGCCGAGCTAGAAGGGTCATCCATCCAAGCCTGCTTTTTCAACATTCAACAACAACAACAAAAATCATAGAGATTAAACAATAATTTCACATAATATAAATAAACTCACCATAAACTAGGGTTTCAGCTAATTTAAAGAATGCGAACCCTACCGTGTGAGGGTGTACAGAGAGTAGAGCCAGAAACTAAAAATCGATAGGGAGGAGTAAAACCCTAATTTGATTGTTTGGTTTAAGAGATTGGATCCTGCTCGGGACTCAGGGTCTAATCAGGTTAAAATATATCATTTTGAATTGAAATTGACACTGTCGCATCTCCCTTAGATTTTGCTAGGTTAAAATAAGTAACAAGTTGAGTTATCAAGTCATCTAAATTTGACTTCAAAATGGTTCCCAAAAGAACTTGTCTTGAGCCATATATTATATCACAAACCCCTAAATCAAGTTCAGCTAGAATTTAATTTTTTTAAAAAAAAATAATTTTTTATATTTTTAGATTTGATTTTAAAAATAAATTTTATAAATTAAAAAAATATTATTTTAATATATTTCTAAAAAAAATATAAACATAAACATTATTTTCCGAGGAGGGATCTTGCCCAAATCAAGATCGTGCATAAACATATATTATCCTCTGAGTTGCGGGTGGAAAATGAGGATGGAATATCCATTCTTTTCTATCTTCAAAAAGTCTTTCCAGGTATATCTTTTTTGTTGTTGTTCTACCCTGTAAAATATCTCTCAGCTCCCTCTCTGTCGTGAGGAATTTTTTCCATTTTGTCAGTATCAGTTTTCTTTACCATATTATATGATTGGCATCTGATAATCTCCTTTGTTCATAGGCGAGAATCTTTGTTTTCCTCCAGATGAATGGGAGAATTTCTTGGAGCGGATTGGCAGAGCAGAGTCTACCGGGGATGCAGATCTTCAAGAAAATTCCAGTGATTGATTCCTTGGAGCTTAGGATCTGGGCATCTTATCGTGGACAGACTCTAGCTCGGACTGGTTAGAATTCTATTAATTTTGAATTCGGGAGAAGAGGATGCACAAAGGTCATCTTGTATTTCTTAACTCTTAGCTCGGACTGGTTAGAATTCTATCAAGAAATAAACTCACAAAGATCATCTTGTATTTGCAGTGGTGGATGATTATTCTCAGACAAACTCTTCTACAGCACAAGGTTTTGAGTTGTCACGTGAAGCACGGGCACGGGCAGATTTGAAGTTCACTTGTCATCTCCTCCCCCGTGAGTCAAGGTTTTTGACCTGCTGAATTTTCCTGGACAATTTCAACAAAATGGAACTCTTTTATTTATTTTTGTTTTTGTTCTAGGAGTTTCTCTATGTTTATATAGTGTTTTACATTTTTTAAAAAATATTTTTTATTTAGTTTTAAATTAATTTTTTTAAAAAAAATATTTGAACATATTATATTAAAAATAAAAATATATATATTATTTCGATATATTTTTAAACAAAAAATACTTTAAAAACAAATATATAATCTCAACAAAGTTAACCAACCTGAACATTCCTTTTTTTTCTTAAAAATAAAATAAATAAAATTATAATCCCTTCTCCAGGGTTCTAATAAAATTATCATATATTTTTTTGGTTCTAAAAATTGGCAGTGATTATCAGCATGAAGACTGTTCAGTTGCCAGCCGACCACCTATCCCTGCGCGCCTTATTATTCCAGAATCACATAGTTCTCTGAGTCTCACTCTCGTATCTCTCATTTATCATTTATTTCTATTATGCGAATTAATCATTTAATTAAACCTAGTTTTGACAAAAATAAGTTTTATTTTCAGTCCGACTCTAAACAAAAATATTTTTAAAAACTAATATAAAGTAATATATATATATATACACACACACACACTTATTAATATAAACAAGTAATGGTTGATAAATCATAAAATTCCAGAAGCCTAAGTTAACTTGGTAATAAATGTGTTGGCCAAAAACTCAGAAGAACATTTATACATCATAATCCCAGCCAATCACTGGCAAATGTAGCTAATAAAATCTTATCTACTGGAACCAAGAATGAACAGCCCAGCAAGCAACACACAGACTCGCAACCCTTTCTTGTTCGTTGCTTAAATCTCTCACAAGGCAAACCTAAAACACCGTGCCGGAAATTGTAGCAAAATTAACAGATTATACTTTATATTTGAATCACGTGGAAGAAAAAGGAGACCCAAATTATATAATCACATATTACATGCAGCAAAATACATTCACAGGTTCCAGAACTGATCAATGGGAAAATGAAAGAAAGAGAGAGTATTGATAGAAAAATATATAGCCTTGTTCAATTTATTTTCCATCCACATCAGATCCTGTCATTTCCAGGATCAGACTCGGAAACAACAAGAAAAAGAAAAACCTTTAACAAAAGAAGAAGAAGAAGAAGAAGAACTAAAAAAAGATGAGGTGAAACAGGCAGGTGAAAAAAGATGAGGGGCAAAGTCTACCTGAACTAGTTAAAAATATTGCGAAAGATACTAGAAAACACATCACGAATCCTGGGATAAGCCCTGACAGTGTACAAGGATGTCTGGCGAAAGAAGTCCTCGATGGTCTCCACGAAGAGGCTTAGAGATCGAATTGGCGGCACGAACAGAGTCAAAGGCATCGCCGAGAAGGCCACCGCGAAGAACAATTGTAGCATAGTTAGATTGATTGGTTGGTTGTATGTTAAGCTTTGTTTTTTGTGTTCAAAACCCAAACAATGGAGTCGTTGGCTTCGGAGAGAGGGAGAGATAAAGAGAGAGTTTGTATGGTATTTTGTGTGATGATGATTTATTTTCAAGGTTTTGATTGGGAGATGATATCACTAATTTGATGATGAATTGATTTCTGTATATATACAGGGAATGTTATTTGAATGTTTGTCATCATAGCAAGGGTCTAAGGATTGTGAGATATTTAAGAGCCGACACAACTAAGCAGATATTTGTTGGGTTTTTTTTCACGAAAAAATATTTCTTTTGTTATAAAACCACTGTGGATGGAGCAATTCTTTCTATGATTATTTTTTATTTTTATTCTTAAACTTTATTTAATCATCGCAATTGATGTTTGAATTAATTTATGATAGCTTTTA
>Ga0325402_1005748_pt1 | contig 11649 bp, 6 predicted proteins | sample PopdelMetagenome_22_FD_207212 | JGI IMG/M metagenome (GOLD analysis project Ga0325402, IMG submission 207212) | Populus deltoides microbial communities from Bellville, Georgia, United States - Xylem-PdKOR-R3 | ecosystem: Host-associated > Plants > Phyllosphere > Stem > Wood/Secondary xylem...
AAACTAAAAAACAAGCCATAATTATTTTTTATCTCTAAAAATTTCTAAAACAAAATAAAAAGAATTTTTGAAACTTGTTAATAACGTATTGGATATGTGTTGCAGCTTGTCGATGAGGGGTTTTTTTTTTTCTAAAGTTATGTACTATTTAGAAATGCCGTTTTATAAAAATTTATTTTTTTATTAAAAATTAATTTTTTATATATTTTGGATAGTTTTGATACGTTTATCTCAAAAATAATTTAAAAAAATAAAAAAAACATCATTTCGATACGAAATCACTTTAAAAAACAACCACAACCATACTTCTAAATAGAAACTTAAGTTTCATTGTGATATAGAAAGTTTAATAGGGTACGCTTAAAAGATTTTTTTTGAAGTAATAAAGTAAAAAAAAAAAGATAAAATAAGTGTTTAAAATTTAATTAGAAAACTAATACAATTTAATGAGCTAAATGGGTAATAAATGATATTTGTGACTCTTTAAAAAATGATACATGTAATTTTTGTTAGATTTTAAAAAAAATATTTAAAGTTCAATAAATATTATATTTATTATAATGACCATAAAAATAATATTTACTTATTTATTTTTAAAAGATAATTTAGAACTCCTCCAAATTAATTATATTGACTTAATGGTGGTGAGTGGCAAAACTTCTATAAGATGAGTAATAAAATTACATCTGATATTTTTTTTTTCCGGAGAGTCATAGATGACGACTTACTAAATTATGATATTTTTTTAATTAAGTTTTAAATTGTATTATTTTGTTTTTTTATTGTACTACTTTGAAAAAAAACTAATTAGATAGGTATATAAATGACAATGTTTACCCAAAGTTTATATATATATATATATATATATATATATAATAAAAAGAGGAACCCAAATATTAAATTCTCCTCCTTTGGAGTGAACTAATTAAATAAATTCATTTAACAATATCAATTACATCATATTTTTGAAGTACAAGAACCAAAAATTAATGATACTCGAAACTTAGGAGTTACTACTTTCATGTTTCTTTTCTATGGTTAATATGATATATCACATTATTTCTATTAATTCAACATTAAGAAATGTTTTTAGACTAGCTTGGATATCAACTAAAACTAAGGTTTTTTTTTTTTCTTCAAATAATCTCTAAGACACACCTATTCACATTAATTTGGTGTATTAAAAAAAAAGTTAAAAAATTATCCTCAATGCTAACTCTAATATTCGAACCTAACAAGTAAAAAAAAAAACATCATACCTTCTCAACCATGAGATAAATTCTAGAATTAAACTTGCATGAGCCCACTATTATCTTGTGTTTAATTTTATTAATTTAATTAATGATAACATGGTGGTAAAATTTAAACTCATGGATGTTTAGTCATTGAGACTTTGAATAAACTTTGTCAAATAACCAAAACATTCGTTTGATTTCAATATTTATAATTTTATTTTGATAAATTAGTGGATAGATTAATCTTGAAATGAGACATGTGCCATAGAAAAAAGAAATAGTTCAATCAAAATAAACTGTAATTTTGACTAAATAGTTATCAATGAGCTAATTAAGTTCCAAGCTTATCAAATTTTAGAATATAAATATATTCTCTCTAAAATGAGAGAGCTTGAACTTGATCATAAAACTTAGTCTTTTTTTTAATTGTATAAGCTAAACGAGTTTTTATAAGTGAACTAGACTAAAGATGGGCAGTTTTACATGATTCATCGGTTATCCATTGTCATTTAATTTGGCTGTATTGAGTTTTTTTTTATCAAATTTAACTGTGGTCAAATTAGAGATAGATAAAATTTGATTAAGTTTAAATAAAGTTGGATGCAGAAATGGATGCAAAGAAGAGTTCTCCCGATTAGGCACCAACTTGTTTTTTTAACCTCTTTTTTAATTATAAAATTGTAATTTATTTTTCAATAAAATATATGGGTTTCTATCATATTACTTGTGGAAAAAAAATATGATTTTATATATGAATTTCAAGTTTAAATATAGAATTTTATGATTTATGAACGAAAATATAGTTTGTTTTTTAAGTTAAAATTTTATTTTTTAAAAAATAAAATATTGTACTCGAGTATAGAAAATTCTCCACCTAACCTTATTCGACCATGCTAAAGATGAAATCAAATGATAGACTTTAGTGAAGCAAAATCCAATCTCCAAGTATACCATAAACATAAGGACGAGAAAAAAAAATAAAAAACCAATTAAACTAAAAACCTAATAAAGACTAAGATTTTAATTGCATTTAGGTTTTCTATTATAATCTTTTCCATTTTATTTTCCTTTCATGTAATGAATTTGATTTATCTTAATGTTATTTACAATTTGATCATTGTTGTAATGTTGTTTTTCTCAATAATTTACTTGTGTTTTGATCATTGCATGTGTTTTTGCTTGTTTTGATCAATTTATTAGCTAGTTGCATTACTTGAATGGTTAATCCATAGACATTTGAATATTTCTAAATTAACTTAGTGTTTTGCATGATCTTATATTTGAATCAATATTGCCATATGTTTTGCCTATTATGCATTATGTTTGTTTTTGTCTTAGGAAATTACATCTAAATAATTTTTTAGAAAGTTAAAAAGATTTGAGTTAAGAAGTTGTGTCCAAGTAAAAGGCTCTATGAGAAAAACAAAACCTTTTTTCTGGTTTTTTTTTCTGCACATAACTCACTTTCTTTTTATTTTTTGGCTATTGGAAAAATATTTAGGTTACAAAACTATATTTATATGGAATTATCTTTCTTCTTGCATATCATCTTTTTTGTTAAAATGAATAGCTTTAGTCATTATGAATATGATGAGCTTCTATTAATTCATTATCAATTATAATTGTTGACATTGTTTTTTATATTAATTACAAATGGAAAACATTGAAAATACAAATACATCATCCGCTACCCCAATATCAATCATTGCCCCCAACTTCAAACACTACCCAAACATCAGCCAGTAAAACATCCACCATGAATATTAAATGTAAACAATTTCAACTCCTTACATCAAGGAAAAAAATGTTATTGATAGAAAAAATTCATAAATTTAGGATTATTTTACAAAACTTGATGGTGATTTTGAAGCCCCTAGAGCAACATACAGTTATTGTGAAAAAAATTACACTTGTCATATTGTTTTTGATAACACAAGTAATATGTGGAGTCATTTAAAAGTATGCAAAAAAAATTCTTTGGTGGTTGATAGGAAGCAAAAGAATTTGGTATAAGAACCTAAAAAAAGAGAGGGTGAAATGGGAGATTGAAATGTGGGAAATCTTATGGTAATATGTTATAGTTATGATAAGTGTAGACAAGCATTAGCAAAAATGATTATATTTGATGAGTTGCATTTTAATTTGACTGTAATATAAAAGGAGAGAAAAAATTAAGGAAAGCTCTTAGGGATCAACATGTATGCTTAACAACTAATACTTGGGCATCAAGCCAAAACATTAACTATATTTGCTTGACAACTCATTGAATTGATAGTGAGTGGTATTTGCATAAAAAAATTCTAAAAATTTGTCAAGTTTTCAATCATAAAAATTTGATAATAATTGGTTAAGTTATTAGAATTGTTTGTTAGAGCGGTGGATTGATAACGTTTTAACTATTACATAAAATAATTCAAGATTTAATAATTTGATTATTGCATATTTGAAGAATGTAATACAAGTTTGGCCAATTATTATATTGTCAAATAAGTATTTGCATGTTAAGTGTTGTGCACACATTATAAACCTTATATGTGTGAGGGCTTGAATATTAATGTTTCAGATGTTAAAATTTAAAATGCTGTCAAGTTTGTGAGATAGGGTGTAAGAAATTAGTGTGTTTGGATATTGTAACTTGATGAAATTCAACTTATCTGATGTTAGATCTGTTATGAGATTTGAGAGGTTTTTTTTTTTTTAATAAGGTTAAGTGAAAACAATCGTAGATATATGAGTTACTTTATGGAGGCTGATTCAAAAAGGAATAAGAAAAACATAGAGCCACCTAGTTTGAAGGATTGAAAAAAATGCTAAATCTTTGGTGAAGTTCTTTAGAGATCTTTTGTAAAAACTCGGTTCTATCCCGATAAAAAATAAAAATATTTTATTTAATTCAGAAATAAAAATACAGGTTAGATTAAATAAAAGAGTTTTAGATAATATAAGAGGGATGAAATTAAATAAAAGAAATAGTGTTATGGTACAAATTATTTAAGAAGAAAAGGTGGTGGGGTAAAATGGAAAATATGAAATAATAGGGGGTAATGTGCAAATAATATAAAAATTTGATTATAAATACCCAATTTATTCTCTCATGGTCGGCGGCTTGCTTCCCAAAATAGAGGGTGAGGGTTTGTTTGATTTTCTTCATATTTCTTGCTAAACCCATCAAAAAGAGATTTAATTAGAGTGATTAAATATAGTTAGGTAATCAAAAGAGGATAAGTGTTTTGGTGGGTTGTTTAGAAGAAAAATTCAAAGTTTATGGTTTGGAAAGGGGGACAGAGGGGGAAACTTGGATTTTCTTACTTTCATCTCTAGAAACATCATCCAATTAAGGTAATATAAATATCCAAAAAGATTAATTGCAATGATTTTTGTGTTTTGTTGAAGAATTTTAATTGTTAAGGTTATGTGAAAATAAAGATTTATGGTGTTGATTATTGAAATGATACAATTATGATTGAATAATGTTTGTAATCATGAAATATGGTTGGGTAATGAGTTAATTTCAAAAATGGAAGAAACAAAAATTCCTCCCTTATCACTCAGGGGTTTCGACCAAACAGGAAAATTGAGATAATTAGAGATTTTTTATACAATTGATTAGAATTATGTGAAATTGGATGTTTCTGAATATTAATGGATGTTAAGGATGAGAATTTCTCAAAAGAAAGGAGAAAAATCATCACATTCTTCTCTTCCATTCATTTGGCCAAAGCTCACCTTAAAGGGAATGGTTTAATTTTGATCTTGTTAATATAGAGGGTCATGCTTAAATGAATTTGTTGAATTGTTCTAGGGTTTAAGAATAAAATAATCATAAAGAATTCAAAAGGGCATTTTATTCTTTTTATGGACAAGGAATTCAGCTAAGCATATGTAAGAATATTGGACTTGGTTAAATTAAGTAGTACAAAAATTGTATTAGGTCATGTCAATTAGAAATTTAATTTAATGAAAAAAAAGAGGAATATATATGATACATGACAAGAATGTGGAAGTTTCAATACGAATAAAATGAGAAATTAAAATCTATATGAAAAATGAGATTGATCCTTATGGTAGATGAACAATAAATAATTTATTAATTATTTTGGTATAGGGGAGGTTGTGAGACCTAATCAGTAACATGAAACCATTTTGCTTGCACAAACATCAGCTAGGTGTCCGACACCTTTAAGTAAACTAATTAATTATTTAAATATTAGTTGAAAATTTTTTTAATTGTATCTTGGTTTAAAGTGAGAAGCATGAAAGGTAGATTGTAGAAACTAATATATGGTTAATAGGATTAGTTTCCTGATTACTAGGTGGATCGAGAAACTAATCTTTGGTTAATGAGATTAATACCCTGGTTAATGAGCAATTTGAAAAAGAAATTCCCTGGTTAATGAGATTGTTGCCCTGTTGAATGAGCAATCAAAGAAACTAATACAATGATTAATGGAATTATTGCCCTGGTTGATGGACGATTAGAGAAACTGAATCCTTGAGTAATAGGATTGGTGCCTTGATTAATGGGCAATTAGAAAATCTGGAATGTTTAGTGATAGAATAAACATCTATTTAGACTAGTAATGATTTTGGCATGTCTGAAAGAATTGGTATTAACGTTATTGAATTGTGAAGATAAAGGTTTGAATAAGAATAAATTGTTTAATAAAGGATGTTGCAAATACTTATTTACTTGTCTACGCAAGTCATAATTTGCAAAGCATTTTTTTGCCTAAATATTATATAGAAGTGGAGATAATCTTTTAAGTGGAATGTCGAAGAACATGATGTTAAAGTTTGAGAAGTATTGGGGAGATGTATAAAAACTTAGAATTTTTTTTTATTATATATGACTATTGTCTTAGATTCACATTTCAAGTTGAAATATGTGAAATTCTATTTTAATGACTTATATGATGATGACAAAGCACAATTGCTAACAAAAAAGGTGAAAGTTATTTTAGTGAGTTTGTATAATTGTTTTTTAAAAGCTGATGAAGTGGAGATGATACCAACCATCAACGAAAGTTAATTCTAGTGATGACATGAAGGTAGATGTAAACAAAAAAAGGAGTAAATTAAATCCGAAAATGATTCCACCATAGCTGTTGATTTCTGAATCGACAACGACACAGTTCTTCGTTGCCGATTTCTGAATAGGCATCAACAAAGTTTTTTAATGCTGATTTTTGAATCGACAGCGACACAATTATTGGTTGCCGATTTCTGAATCGGCAGGGACAAATTTTTTTGCTGCCAATTTTTAAATCGGCAGCGACACAGTTATTGGATGTTGATTTCTAAATCAGTAGCAGCATAGTTTTTGGCTGCTGATTTCTAAATCGGCAGCAACACTATAAAACCTAACAAAAATTTGTGTTGGACCAGCCTATCCTATGAGAGAATTGGAATAGAAACCAGCCCAAGATAATTCAAAAGAGGGGTAAGGACAACCTTGGTCCAGTGCCCAAACACCCTAGCACACTTATAGGGGCTATAAATATAAGGAGAGAGAAATGGTGACTCTTCCTCTCCCCTAGAAACAGCTACAACCATTGTTGCAACTGAACCTCTCTTCCCCCTAAGAAAAACTTACCAGACCACCTGCATGTAAGCCCTCTTAAGTGAAAAGTGTGTAGAGAGTTGAGAAAAAGAGAGAAAATAACCCTTCTCTTCCCAAAACCGACCCTAACAACTGCAATAGACCTTTCCCCCTATCCAGAGAAAAACACACAACCCAACTACATGTTCACTCCACTGCATATGTGAGCAAAGAAAGAGCTAGAGGGTAGGATTAATAACTAAAAGCCATGGAGGGAGAGGGGCTGTGACAGAAGGCTGAAATCAAGAAAGGGGAGGAAAAATGAACAGAAGAAGAGGAAGAAAACCGGTAGCAGAGGGGAAGAAAAACCATTAAATCCTTTCCTAAAACCATTTAAAATCATAAGGTATGAACCATAACCTTTCTCCTCCTGTTCTTGTGACCTTGGAACTAAAAGGGAGAAGGAAACCCCAAGTAAATGGCCTAGGATTCTTGCACCAGCTGTTAAGGAAAAACTGGACTAGAAAGAGGGATGAAAATGGGATTGAATGGGGGCCAAATTTCAGAATACTTAACAAAGGAAATGAACAATTTTTAAATGCATGAACTTGGAAAGATGACCGGCCATAGTGGGGGGGTTGAACGAAACATGTTGTGTGATGAAATGCATGTGTTCATGCTTAAAATTGAAATGAACAATTTTTAAATGCATGAACTTGGAAAGATGACCGGCCGTAGTGAGGGGGCTGAACAGAACATGTTGTGTGATGAAATGCATGTGTTCATGCTTGAAATTGTGTGATTCTACTGGGTTCTATGAACAAATGTAATGCTGGAACTGAAATGCATGTGTTCATGCTTGAAATTGTGTGATTCTTCTAGGTTCTATGAACAAATATAATGTTGGAACTAAAATGCATGTGTTCATGCCCAAAATTGTGTTGTGTACAGCGAACTAGTGTTCGCTGTCGAAATTCAGTTGTTTCAAGTGAATGAACATTTGCTACCAAAAGTGTGTTGGCTGCAGCGAATCAGCGTTTGCTGCCAAAAGTGTGTGTTCTGCAACAAATTTATGATTCACTGTCGAAATTGAGTTGTCTGTAGCGAATGAACATTCGCTGCCACAAGTGTGTTAGATGCAGCGAATTAGCGTTCGCTGCCGAAATGGTGTTGTTTGTAGTGAATCAGTGTTTGCTCCTAAAAGGGTGTTATATGCAGCGAATCTATGATTCACTGTCAAAATTGTATTGTCAGATTCGCTGCCGATATTGAGTTGTCTGTAGCGAATCAATGTTCATTGCTGAAAGTGTGTGTTTTGTAGTGAATTTGTGATTCACTACCGAAATTGAGTTGTCTGTAGCGAATGAACATTCGCTGCCAAAAGTGTGTTGGCTGTAACGAATCAGCGTTCGCTGCTCAAAGGGTTTTGTCTACAACAAATCTATGATTCGCTGCCGAAATTGAGTTGTCTGCAGCGAATTAACATTCACCGTTGAAAGTGTGTTGGTTGCAGCAAATTAGCACTCGCTGCTGAAAGTGTGTGTTCTGCAGTGAATTTGTGATACGCTGTTGAAAGTGTGTTAGCTGCAACGAATTAGCATTTGCTGCTGAAAGTGTGTTGGTTGCAGTGAACCAGTGTTTGCTACTGAAAGTGTTTGTTCTACAATGAATTTGTGATTTGCTGCCGAAAGTATGTTGGCTGCAGTGAATTAGTATTTGTTGCTGAAAGTGTGTTGGCTGCATCGAATCAGTGTTCGCTTCCGAAAAGGTGTTATATGCAGCGGATCTGTGATTCGCTGTCGAAAATATTATTGTCTGCATCGAATCTGTGATTCGCTGCCGAAATTGTGTTGTCTGCAGTGAATCACAGATTCGCTGTTGAGATTGTGTTGTCTACAACGAAATTGTGATTCACTACCAAAATTGAGTTGTTTTCAGCGAATTAGGATTCGTTGCTTAAAGTGTGTTGTCTCCAACAAAATAGTTTTCGCTGCCAAATTGTGTGGCTTGTAGTGAACTAAGATTCGTTGCCGAAAGTGTGTTGTCTTCAGAGAAACAATTTTCGCTGCCGAATTGTGTGGCCTGTAGTGAACCAGTTTTTGCTGTCAAATTGCGTGGCCAGCAGCGAATTAGTTTCACTATTGATTTTCTACAATAGACCCCCGGACATAAATAACTTAAATGCTTGTAATAATTTCATTGTATGATAGTGTAAAACGTGGAACACTTGAATGTGAACATATGGACTCTTGAAATAAGTATGGTGATGAATGTTATTTAAAGATGCAAATGTTCTGATTTGTGGCCATTGATGTCTAAGGTGGTGCGGCTGTAATCGGACCATCATCAGGACAAGGATAACCCGCAGGTGGAGTAGGTAGGTGGTTTCCACCTTTTTCTCGTATGATGTTTATGTTTTGAAATAATTTACTTATGATGATATTTTATTAAATCTTTGATGAATGATGAAACGACGATGAAGTGTTTGATTGAATTCTTGATGATTGTTGAAATGACTATGATATGCCCAATCAGGTTCTCGTTGAACGTTGAAACAATGACGAAAATGTTAATGTTCTGAAATGACTTGCTTGAGGTGGATATATTATTGTGTTGCGATGAATATTAAACCGACTATGAGATGGTGATTGGGCTATTATGAATTTAGGCTGGTGATGAATTATAGTATGAATATTACAAAAGATCTACTGTTGTTTTTTATTGAATGTGATTGTGATGAATGATAGTTTGAGTATTATAAAAGATCTACTGTTGTATTTTATTGAATGTAATTGTGACGAATGATTGTACGAATATCACGAAGGGTCTAATATTATATTGCAGTGAATGTCAAGTTGTTATGAATAGTTTGAATGGGTAATTCAAAGGATATCACCATGTTATAGTAATTTTATAAACCACCTCTGGAACATTTGATTGGTTGATGAGTAGCTTCGGCTAATGGCATCTGAATGGATGACCGAGATAAATTATTTATTAGCTTCGGTTAATGGCATCCGAAAAGATGACTGGGATAAATGATTGATTAGCTTCGGCTAATGACATCCTAATGGCACCCTAAGTGGATGACCAGGATGAATAAATGACTAGCTTCGACTAATAGCATCCTAAGTGGATGACTAGGATGAATAAATGATTGGCTTTGACTAATGACATCTTAAAAGGATAGCCGGATTTAAGAGTTATGAGTTAGTTTCAAGAATTGATGCTTTCATGTATATTATGTTTTGCATATACTAAGTATATGAAAGAACTACGATTGTTATGCTTTAAATAGAGAATAACGCTAGTTCAAGTAATGGTATTCGAGTTGAATGATCGGGTTTAAGTATTGTAATTAACCTCGGTAAAGGATGAATTATTAACGATGGTATTTACATAAGTAAGGAGAAACGATAGAATTAAGCCCTTTTAGTCCATGAATGAAATGTAACGCTAATATTGTTTTATTATGTTTCTTTAAATTGCTTATAATGCTTGAAATTATCTTGTGTTGTAACAAGGATATCATACCAACATGGTGCGTAGGGAAATCCGTTTTGTAGCTTACACATTTTGAAAAGAACTATATATTCACAAGTTATGAGTGATATGAGTTCTATATGAACGGACGTGTTAATCACTAAATTAGTCATCCGACCCCTTTTGTAAAAACTAGTAATGAAAAACTGAAATGGAACACGGAGGTGAATGTGCGAACAAGGTGATATGATGTGTATGAATATACATATGAGGTATTCATCTAATGAGGATGTCGTATTGTGAAATTACATGAGGTCAGGATAACAAAAGTACTAGTTGTGTAACTTGTTATTCGACACTCTTGTATGATCTCGTGATGTTAACGAGACTAGAACAAAAATGTGAATTTATGAGCATGTCAATATGATGTAATGTAAACCTATGAGTATGAAAAATAATATTATGGGAATGTGTATTGAGAATCTATTTTATGGGAATGTTGACTTACGTTATCCTACGTAGATTGTGCCTTGTTAATGAACAAAATACAATGATAAATATGAAGAATAATATGGTAAAAAACATCCAAAAATTGAACGATTAAAAAAAATCATCAATTTTGGCCTTGAAAAAGCAGGTCGTTATAATAGATGATATGCCAACCACTTTGGCTCAATTCAAAAAATATTTAGAGGAGGAAAATATTGTGGAGAGTGGAAATGAGGTTGAGAGGTATTTGATTGATAGTTGTGAGGATTCTAATACTGATAAGTTATGTATTTTAGGTTGGTAGAAGCATAATATTTTGAAATATAATATCCTTTCAAAGATCTCAGAACATGTGCTAACTATTCCTATATCGACAAATACTTTCAAACCAACCTTTAGTACTGATGATTGTATACTTAACCAATATTAAAGTTTTTTTTTTCTAATCTTCAACAACAATTTAAGCTCTTGTTTGTTATCAAAATTAGTTGTATCATGGAGCAATTCTAATTAATATCAGAACCTTAATAGATAATATTGAAACCCACGAAAACCTTAAGTCAAGTATTTTTTTTATAAACTAACATGTTTTATTTAATAATTTATTAATTAATGCATTTTCAATTTGATTTGCTATTATGTAGAATACGGTGAAAGTTGCACACGACAACAAATGATAATTAACTAAAAAATTAAGGGTATTTATAGATAATTAATTTTGATAATTAACTAAAAAATATTTACCCCTGCATAAACATGCCTTCTATAACAATTATTATTATTGTTATTATTATTAATGGATATATTCCCAATTAAAAAAATTGGACCCACACGGTATCCTTCTACCAATAAGAATAGGTGGACTAACCAGCCTGGCAATGGGTCTGGCCCACCTAAAAGATC
>Ga0325402_1005751_pt1 | contig 11646 bp, 5 predicted proteins | sample PopdelMetagenome_22_FD_207212 | JGI IMG/M metagenome (GOLD analysis project Ga0325402, IMG submission 207212) | Populus deltoides microbial communities from Bellville, Georgia, United States - Xylem-PdKOR-R3 | ecosystem: Host-associated > Plants > Phyllosphere > Stem > Wood/Secondary xylem...
TGCAAATTCTGAGGGATTTATTCAACCTTAAAGACCAGATAAAAAAAGAACGAATTTAGCATTATGAAGACTCCTGATCAACCTAAGAAAACCTGATGATTTTGGTAGTAAAGGGGAAGGATAAAAAAGAGCAGAAAACAGCTCAAACAAGGTTTCAAAATATTTCTTTCTGTGCCTTTGTCAATCTTTTGGTGAATATGAGCTAAACTCCTACACTCTGTTCAAAAGAGGTATACACCGTCTCCAGCACGTGAGGTCCAAAATTGAGTAACAACAATGGTCACTAGGAACCCTAACTGGTCAACAGAGATTCTATGGTTCGGGACTGGTTACGTAAAAGGGAAGATATTATCACCCCTTAAACGTTCTGCCTGAAGCAGACTGGATTGCTGGTTTTGTCTTAAATTGCTAAATGTTTATTAGTTTATGCTATGATAATTTACTTATAATATTCCCGACTCTGGCGCCAATGAATATTCAACTACGGATAATTCCAACTCTGGCGTTGGTAAATATTACGTAGCTATAAAATAAATTTAGATCAATTTTTTTTATTCCCGACTCTAACACTAATGAATAAAAAAAAATTATTTTATTACACATTCACATATTTTTTATTTTTTATGTAGTTAAATAAAAACAAAAAAAACAATTAAATCAGTATTTTTATTCCTGACTCTGGAGTCAGTGAATAAACCAATAAAATAAATTTTATTTTTCATGCATGCACATATTTTTTTACTTTGTTATTTTTCTATTTTTCTATTTTTTTGGGGCTGGGCCCAGTTCAGCCCATGGAGGCTGGGCTGGACCCAGCCAACCCGGCCCGGTCACTGGCCCAAGCCAGTGACCCGGCTGGGCAAAAATCAAAGAAAGCACGCGTGAAGTGATTTCACGCGTGCATGAACATAATAGAGGAATTAGGTTAGAATGTGTGAATTGAAATTCAAAGTAAACAGTAACCGGTGAATTAAAATGAAAAGCGGGGAAATAGAAGCTTACTTACCTGGTAGCTATGAAGATGAAAACGTGATGAAAGATTCGTCAGCTAAGCTTCTTTCTCTTCCCTTCTCCTTTGTTCTTGCTTTTCTCTGATTGGTTTCTTCCTGCCTGTCCCTGTTCTATGTTTATTTCGTTCTCCTGTGGCCTTCTCTATATTCTCTCTATTCTTGCTCTTTTTTTTTTTGGTTTCTGTGAATTTGTGCTCTGAAGACGAAGGCGAAGCTGGGGTACGTTGGCTTTTTCTCTGGTTTTTCTTCCCTTGTTTCTGTTTCGTTTGCCTTCTGTTTTTTCCGGTCCCTTATTCTAGGTTTTCTTCTCTCTTTTATAGAGATTCCTCAACCACTCCCTTTAACCAGTCCTGCCTTTGCAGGACTGTTATTTTCCACGAACGAGATCGTGGGCGAGAGACGTGGTCCACGATTGGATCGAATCCGTTGCAGATTTTCAGCCTGTTGAATCGGGATGGAGAAGATGAACACGACTGTTCCACCAGCAACGGCGACGTTTCGGCAGCAATGGACATTTTCATTTTGACCCCTGATCTTTGGAATTTTAACCGTTGGATCTCAATTAATTAAAAATTCCTTTCAATTTTTTGATTTGGATTAATTTCAATTGAATCCCTAAATTATAACACTGTTTACAAAACAATCCTTAATTTCTGGATTGTTCAATTTGGCCCTTAATTAAATCTTTAATTTTTAATTCTTTCAAAATCATCCCTGAAAAATCAGTCAAAATTCCTAAAGTAATCCAGCAATTTCACTATGGTCCTCGATCTCTTAATTTCATGAAATTTTGCTTCTAATCAACCCACAAATCTGGTATTTCTTTAATCAAACCCCTGATCTTTTTAATCAATTAAATCAAAACTTAACTAAATCCTCAAACTTATCAATTCTTTAATTAAGCACCTGATTTATTAATTAAAATAATTCAAATTTTTAATTAAAGTCTCCAACTTATTAATTCTTCAATTATTGACCAATTGACTCTCAAATTTAATAATTACATCCTCTAACTTCAAATTTTGTGTTGTCTTAACTCCATTCTCAAATATATTCTTATCCATTCATTTTGTATTATTTATTCAAAATTGGGTTATGACAGCTTCTATTGGGATGACTCTATAAGAAGCACTGTACAAGTGGAAATGTCGCACCCGATCTGCTAGGATGAAGTAGGAGAAAGGAAACTCTTGGGGCCCGAAATGGTGCAGCTAACGACTAATAAAGTGAAAACTACCAAGCAAAGAATGAAGGAAGTCTATGATAGACAAAAAAGTTATTCGGACAATCGGAGGAGACCACTAAAGTTCCAAATAGAGGATAGAGTATTCTTAAAGGTATCATTGTAGAAGGGCATCATTCGGTTTGGGATGAAATGAAAACTTGCCCCTAGGTACATTAGCCTTTTTGAAATTGTGGAAAGGATAGGGCCAGTTGGTTATCGATTGGAACTATCCGCACATTTAAACAAGATCCACAATGTGTTCCATGTGTCTTTGTTACGAAAGATGAAGGTGGATCCCTCACGAGTGCAACCACCAGTCCCTATTAAAGTAAGAGAAGATTTGACACTAGAGATAAAGCAGTCAAAATTGTGGATCAAAGTAAAAAGGTGTTGAGGAATAAAATAGAGTAAAGATTATAATAGTTAATATAATAATAATGCAATTAAATAAAAAGATTATGAAAGATATAAAGAGCATGACTCAGATTATGAAAAAGAAAAGAAATGGAGCCAAAGTGCAATTAAGAATAATGGGGCTATAAATACCCCATTTCTTTCTTCTTGAAACCAATAGCACACACTAAGAAAAAGGTGGAGGATTTTAGATTTTCTATCAAAATTTGAGAGAGAGAGAGAGAGAGTAAACTTAGCAAAATTTTACTATCTTATATAAGTTGTTAGGAGAAAGCATCACTTGACAAAAGAATTGGTAAGAAACAAGTGTATAAATTGTGATGAAAAAAGAGTGGGGGGCTAGCTGAATGCAAGGAGGAAGGGGCTGAAATTTTTCAATCAATTGAGAAGTGAAATTCAAATTATCATCAAGAGGAAATGCAGGAGGGACACAACAACAACAAGAGAGTGCGAGCCGAGCTTCTGCAATAGATAGATGATCTATACTTATACATTTTTACATAACGATGATTTTAATAATTTGTTTGATTCTTGGATTGTAAATTTATGGGTGAACCCACAAAGAGAGGAGATAAAGCGAAATAAATGAGGAATAAAAATGGATTTGACTAATTGGTTTGGTTAAGAACATGAATTATATTATGGGATTGCATTGATAATCGCTTCTTGAACTTGATTAGCTGGTCCCGAGTATAGAGGCTAATGATGTTAGTAAGGTTTACTAACATTGGCATGACCATCCTTAAAAACAAGGGATAGTGGACTTGATTAACTATTTAGGATAAGAATAGTTAATGATACTGACTAATGACATCGATATCGGCATTCATATGAAACTTGATTAGTTATTTCTGGTGTGAAAGCTAATGGTGTCAAGAATCTTGACATCGACATTCCCAGAAATATTCCAATGTGTTATGGAAAAAAATTAATTGACCATTTCGGGTTGCAAATGGTCAATGACATCAATCGTTTGCGTTGATGTCGGCATTATAATAAACTTAATTATTCGGTCCCGACATGGGTGACTAATGAACTCATTAGTGTTGGCATTTCCTTTCAAGATTTGGGGAAGAAGTATTATGATGGCATCGTTGATGGAGGATGATTGAAAATGTTAATGAAATGGGGTTCGACACTTTAAAGGAATTATCCCTCCAACCCCAAAGAGGTAAATATTGGTTAAAATAGTGGAATAAAAAGGGAGGAGGGAATTATTTAATAATTCTTAGAACAATGCACTTAGAAACATTGGACGGGAATTGTAAGAAATGATGATAATTCATAGCATTGAATATAAGTATTTATGTATTATTGTTTTCTCTTCTCTAAAACATTATTGCTTTTAATATAATTATTTTCAAATATTATGTTGTTGTAGGTTCATCATATTCATGACAGGAGCAATATTCCAGATCTTATAGTTTTTGTGTTATATAAAAAAAATTAAATGAACATTGATGTGTTTTGCCCTTCAATAAACTATATGACTTGAATTGTAGTAGCATTCTTTAAAACAATGTCTGAATGTAAAATATATTACTATGTATTTAAAATCATAATGTATGTTTATTTATTTTATTTAAGAATTAAAATTATGTCCAACCTTATAGGATGAATATTTGGAATATTGTGTTTGTAATCTTGAATAATATGATGTTTGAGATGTGGTATGATTGAAATGTGTATAAGTAGTAAATAATGGATGTGTAACTTGATATCTCTTGGTATAAGGGAGACTCTGCTAAAATTTCGGTAAAATGTTTAGCAAACTTTGTATGAATGCCAAAAAAAAAATTCACCATGTTTCTCCCTTTTTATGATTGATGTGGTAGTCCTGGAAATGGGGTTGTTACATCACCAATCATTTTGCTCATTTTATATTAGGGTTTAGATATAAACTTTAATATTTGGAGGTGTAAAACTACACTGTAAAGTATACCCTCAAGAATTAAAAATATAAAGTATAAAATAAATGCGATGTTAAAATTCAGATTTTAGAATGGTTAGGATTAAACCCGATGAGGTGGAGACTTCCTTACGAAGGGAGATCTGCCTTGGACGTTAGACGAGACTAACGAATAGAAACTTGACATAGAAAAACGATCAAACAATAATGTAACTTATCTTAGGTAGGGTGCATTGAGGGTGATGCATATTTTCCTTACACAACAAATTCCTTACTCAAACTCTTGCAAACCATAAGATTCATAGTAATCATAATATTAAGTGGCAACTCCTGAACCTTAATTAATTATAATTTTATCCAAAACCTTTTTCTTCCCAACAATATCTCTCAGAAAGCATTTTAGCACGTCGACATCACCCCGTGACAATTACTAAAAAAAAAAGGGAGTATAGGAAGGTAGTGGATAGAAGACTTTGCTCAGTTTCTATGTCTCTAAACAGTCCCTATATCCCCTATTTATATAAGAGATATGGAAAACCGTTGCTGCTAGAATTAAACTCTGCCATTTTAAACCGTGAAACAGAAATAAATTTTGCCATTTAAAACCATTAAACACGACACATATTCTAGACGTTTTAAGGTTAATATCTAATGTTAAAAAATAAAAATAAAAAATACCCAGGTATTAAACAAGAGAAAAAGTGATCAACAATGTATAAAACCTGATAAATTCATTGTTGGTGAACTGGGGATATTGAAATCGAGATCAAGCACTAATTATTCAGCTTCGTTTTATCTGAAGATGATCTTAAAAGAAGAGAATTTTGAGAGGAAACAAGTACAAACTCAATTTTTGGACAATATTACAACAAGAATTTGATACGATGCTATTAGTTCAGAACTACGCACACAAACCCAAAATGAAACGGCAATCTAAACAATAACAATCCAGCCCATCATTACGTAGGAATAATGAAACTAAACAAGATAAAATCCTAGAATACCGATTTTACGGAAGTGATAGTCTGTATCAACGTGAGGACCAGGAGGATAGCTGCTGCAACAGTTGCCGTACCTCTCCAAACATTGGGGAAATATACAAGTCTCAAGCTTGCCTTCATACGGTTCCAGCGGTTCTCATAGTGGTCATTCATCTTTTTACACATATCATCATAACAAGTGGAAGTGTCGCCAATATTTTCGTTAAGCTTGTTAATCATATTTGAAAGTGCGGCATCGTCACCTAGCCAGTGGAGAATGATTCCCTTTCCAACTAGCAAATCCACGTCTTCTGCACTGTTGATAAGATTGTCCAGAAACTTAATGTAATTGCATATGTAAGCTTCAAACGGTTTGTAGCACTGCTCCAAGGCCATGATATTTCGTACAAAACGTTCGAAGCTGTAATCAACTTCCAAGCGTGGTATTTCCAACACTCCTTTCTCAAATCTTATGTTAGGCAAGCATTTCTCTTTGGCGACCCGAAACCTCACTCCTGCCTTGCGAAGCATGACGGCGCTATATTTCAGCTTGATATTATCAAAAGTAAAACTTCTCACAATGACTCCCTTCAGCATTAAATTCCTTAGTAAATCAGTGAAGTGCCTGCTTCTCTGTACTTTCGGGTCGTTTTGTACCTCATCTGAAAGCCAATACTTTCCCAAATGAGAGGTAGCAAGACGAAGAACAGGAATGCTTGGTAACTCTTGGCGAGCGCGATTGACCTCGTCATATATTTCCTGAATAATGAAGAAAGGTAGTTGGTTTTCAAGTAGCTTCAAGTCTTCTTCTATGTCGGACATCATCCAAGGCTCTAAATTCTTAGGACCACCTCCAACACCATGTGACTCCTTTAAAAACTCAATAATGAAGACGGCATCCAGCAGGATCATCTCTATGAAATCCCTGCTCGCAATTTCGTTGAAGTTCTTTGAATAATATTGTCGGATATTCTTTTCTTTATTCCGAATGATGTTCACAAGGTCCATAATTCTCTCGTCACTCAACTTATTCTCTTTAAACTCTCTAAAACATATCAATTTCTCCCTTTTCATGATCTCTAGTTTGGCATCGCCGCGGTGAAGAGGACCTATTGAAATCAGTTGTGGAGTGTAGGCTTCCGGTTTTACGTTTCTAAGCAAATTGGGCACCTTGTAGATACGGCACTCAGACAGGTCCTGTTGAGGTGTGCACGAATCCACCATACTGTTAAGCCGTGTCACAATATTTCTAGTCATGTCATAATCTTCCCCATTTGATGCTCTTTCTCCTTCAGATTCGTTATTCATTCTTGAAGCACATGCAGTACTGAGTTTAACCATTTCCAGTCTGCAGGTTCGGTGAAACAAACCAAGAATGAACGGAAGGGGTATATATATAGCTCAATTTTGATTATTTTTTTGAGATATATGTACTAACATAGTAATTTCTGTGTTATTTCACAAAATTAAGGCACTTTTTTATTCATGACATTTTATGTTCCTGAATTTAGTAGCACCAATCACAAAAATTTAAAATTTTAAAATTTCAAGTTACATCTTTTTTATTTAAATTTACATCAAAATTTTAATTTTTTTTTATATTGCGCACAAACTTTTGGACGCCATCAATTGGTGAACAACTACTCCCAAGAACCAAATCATTGAGGAAAACCCGCCATCACTTGCATGTGAGTTAAAAATACAGAAGATAGAATTCAAACCAGAGATGTCTTTACATTTTAAAGGATACATTTTATTTTTCTCATTTACAATCTATCAATAATCTTTATATTCTACATATAACTCAACTTTCATGTCCTTTTTGACGACTCTATATCTTTCACCAATAACTCATTTTCTTCTTCTCTATATATCGCCCTCAATGTAACTCATTCTTTTCTCTCTTTTTATCACTTAAACATACAATTTTATACCCTATTGGTTTGGATAATTTAGGATTTATTGAACGATGCTCACTCCTAATATCTATTATATTTTATCTCTCTTATAAATTAAGTTTTTTTTTATATGGATCAACTAAAAGCTAACTTGATATTTGTGTTTCATTATTGAATTGAAAATGATTTTGGCACTATCTCAAAAAAAGAAAGAAAGATGAAGTCAGCTTGGAATGCTTATACATATATTGAACCACGTAATGTCTGCAGAGCTTGAAACAATTCCAAAACGTAAAATCTCAAAAAACAAGACATTTCAGAGAGCAAAACAAGTTAGTGCTGACCTGAGGGAGATCAGACGACTGTATCTCTATATATATGTTCCCAAGCAGCGAGCCTCTTTTCCTATATATTGCAGCCTCTCTCTCTCTCTCTCTCTATCTCTCTTGCTCTTGCTCTTACCAAGCCAAATGGTTGCGCCAAATATATATGCAAGGACCGGTAATTGAAAATCACAATAATAAAGAGGCATGTGCATTAGATTCTGTTTTGTATGAATTTCGTAAATTGATTTAAGAAAGTATTTTTCATGAAATGCAGTTTTATTAATGCATTTAGCAATTTATTGTTTTTTAAAACAATATGTTCAATTCGTAGCTTTTTAGAAAGTGAAATATGATTTCCTCACTTTCCATGACCGTGAGTTTCGGGCACATGAAAGCCAGCATTTGATTAAGAGGATGGCCCAGGTTGGACAGCCCATCATTACTCCACTTGTAAAAGATCAATAAATAATTTGGCTATTTTGTGCTATTTGGACATAAAGTTAAATTTCTACGGATGCAATTTTTTTTTTTTTTTTACGAATAACACGTTTGAGCATGTTGAAGTTTTCATTTATTCTATATGTGGAGTTTAGAACCGTCAATTAAAGTAAATTCCGTGTTTATTTTGAGAATGTTTGAAGTGTAGTTGTGATTATTTTTTAAAGTATTTTTTATTGGAAAAAATATAAAAATAATATTTTTTTTATTTTTAAAAAATTATTTTTGATATTAGAACATAAAACTGATCTGAAAATATAAAAAAAAAATTAATTTGAAGTAAAGTAAAAAATAAAATAAATTTTAATTTTTTTAAAAATGTTTTTGCTATTTGCACATAAAGTTAAATTTCTACAGATGCAAAAAACTTTTTGACGAATAACACGTTAGAGTATGTTGAAGTTTTCACTTTTTTTCTATATGTGGAGTTTAGAACCGTAAGTTAAAGTAAATTTCGTGTTTTTTTATAGGATATTTGAGAGATTAGTTGCGACATATTTTATATTTTAAAAAATATAAAAATAATATTTTTTTATTTTTTTAAAATTATTTTTTACATCAGTTTATAAAAATAATCTGAAAACTTAAAAAAAAATTATTTTTTTCAAAAACATTTTTGAAACGTAAAAACAAACAAGGTAAAACATAAATTTTTTATATGTCGTATTTTAAAATTGTAATAGCTAATGAAATGACTAAAAAGTTCCAGAAGCTAAATCGCTATGGCCAATGAAATTCCAATATCAAAATCTCTCCTTACATTCTACAAATTTGAAGGGTTCTTGTGAGATTTAAGGTAAATTATTATCTAATTTTAATAAAATTTCTCTTGCATGAGGATTCTACCTAAAATCTTATCCCATTTAAAAATACATGCTAAAAACCATAATAACCTAAATGTAACATCTCATACGGTTTATACTAACAGGTAGCCTCACTAATACCACTTAAAACACAAACCTCAATTATTATCATCCACCATATTTATGAATTATTATATATGATAGTGTTTTCATGAGATGGATGCAAATAAATAAACATACATATATACATACATAAGAAATTTAAAATACTTAAACAATTCAATATCTTACTAATTGCAATCTCAAAATAGTTTAACTTAATTCGTCTTTCTATCTATCTATGTCTGTGTCATCCACTAAATGAGCCAAGTTCATTAATATGATGACTACCTCCTAACTGAGTGACCTCGTCTTTGGACAGAAAATCATTAAGAGTTAACATCTCTCTAAAATTTACAAGTGCATTTTGACAAATAGTGAACCACTAACACAAATAGATGTATCCTTTATTTTCTTCGTTAATATTACAAAGCACATAGGTAGCCTCTCAACTCTCTTATAACAACAAGTCAACCTTATTAATACAATACTAACATTAAATTAAAAGTTCCATAAACAAAAAAAATCCATCATTGTCTTGAAATTATCATCATATACAATCAGTACATGATAATACTGATGTTTTCTAAGTTGACACCTCAAAGTTATATCAACTTCAATATCATTATAATTCCACTCAAGTCCATAACATATAATTTATTTTATTTCTGTATACGACATGTCTAAATTAATAATTAAAAGCACATTACTTTCACCATTATATTATATATGATACTACTGTTTACATTAGGAATAATAGTACAATTGTAATGACATAACCTAAAAATATATATTATAAGAAATTCTATAAAAATAAATAAATCTAATTTAAGAGAATTAGACATAATTTAAATTAAATAGTATGAAATCAACTTTAATTGTACAAATTTATAGCAAATTCAAATAAATTCCCAAACTTTTGATGCAACACATACTTCACAAAAATTAAACATAATTCATGATATTTTATGCTCAATTGTATAATAGCAAACCTAATTGTAAACTTTCATATCTAATTTGAAGTGATTCAAATAAAATATTAAGTTTGACAACTTATTTAAAAATCAACACAATAAATAATTCATTGTAATTCAACTTCTTTCATGCTCAATTTATTAAATATCGTGATAGTTTTAAAAGTGTTATTTCGCCAACATTTTTTTAAACTATACTTTTTCACTAAATTTATTTTTAGTGTGCTACTTTTTATTTTAAAATCAAATAATTTAGGACCTCCAAGTACAAATTAATGGGTCCAATGTCTACAAGAATCAAGACTAAAGTAATTCAATTCAAAAGCACAAGCTAATCCAAATCTAACTCAAATGATCGTAGTCATATTCCGCATGATTTTTGTACTTTTTGAGTCAATTCCCGACAAAGATAAAAGCACATAAAGTTAAATTCTACAGATGCAATTTTTTGTTTTTTTGACGAATAACTAATTAAGAATAGCTTGTTATACACTTTATCCCTATCTTATTGTGCATGTTTCCCATCAATGGTGGGTCTTAGCATGACACTAGCATAATTCACTTCTCTGTTCTTTTCTTTTCTTTTCTTTTCTTTCTGAAAGTATATATACGACCACTTTTTTTCTTTTGTTTTTGAGAATGTATGAGTTTGATAAGAAGAATCAAGACAACCTTGTTCACATACACGCATATGGGTTTATATTTCACTTTTCTTTTCTTTTTGAATGTATATGACCACTTTTTTCTTTTTCTTTTTTAAGAACGTATGAGTTTAATAAGATGAATCAAGACAACCTTACCTTGTCAACTCTCATGATCTGCTTTTCACAAAAAAATAAAAATAAAATAAAATAAAATATCACATCACATATGATATAGTATTTTTATGGTGTTGAGAAAAAGAAATTTGAGACCTACAATATGCATTTTGTAAGTTAGATAGGTACATTAAAAAGCAATTTTATAATAATTTTTTTCTAAATGATCAAACAGTCACACTCTCTACGTGCGGGATTAAGAGTGTTTTTTCTAACAAAAACAAAAACCTTTTAAGTGTTGTCAATATGTGTGTTTTCTAGTATGTAAAATTTTTTTATTAGAAATCAAAAACTTTATCTTTGTATTTAATAAAATAAATCAAGATAATGAGATCGTTTTTTTTTCTTTTTCTTTTCCTTTACAAGCTTATTATGCAAGACATTGATGATGTTTTGCTTCGTAAGCATTGTAAAGAGGAAGCATCTGTTGTTATCCATTTTTGGGTTCCCACAAAACAAAATAAAAAAAAGAAAATGAGAAAATACAAAAAAAATATATAAAAAAATATTCGAAGGAAATCCAAAAATAATAGGAGTGAGAAAAGGATGCTAGAATGCTGAAAAAAGGACAGAAATTGATTGACAAGGTTCAAAATTACAAAAATTAAAATTTTGATAGTATATTTTTGACTGATGAGAGCCCTAGGGACAAGGAAAATTCAATTTAAAAAAGCAAAGCCCAAATCAGATGT
>Ga0325402_1005753_pt1 | contig 11644 bp, 5 predicted proteins | sample PopdelMetagenome_22_FD_207212 | JGI IMG/M metagenome (GOLD analysis project Ga0325402, IMG submission 207212) | Populus deltoides microbial communities from Bellville, Georgia, United States - Xylem-PdKOR-R3 | ecosystem: Host-associated > Plants > Phyllosphere > Stem > Wood/Secondary xylem...
CAATCTCTCCCTTTCCTTCGTATCTGTCCAATTATGTCCGGAGTAGTGACGACAATATTGTGAAAATCTCAATTTAAATGTTTTAAAGTTTATAAAATATCGCAATATAACTAAAGGAATTGGAATTGGAATTTAAAAAATAAGAATAGAAAATCAATATCACAATATAATCCAAAAAGTTGTTGCCGGCACGCCAGAGCCTAGAAGGCATCCGTACTTTTTCTTCTGGTGTATAATGCATGCTGAATAATAGTGGGTTAATTTGTCGCTAATCAGCTTCTTTTTTTCTTTTCTTTTTTTCTTTTTACCCTGAAAAATATAGGTTAGTTTTTTTTTTATATTTCAATTTCAGTTTTAATTTATTTGATTTCTAATTTTTATCCTTAATTTTTTTATTAAATTTTTATTTACTTTCAATTTATCCTTCAATTCTAATTTGTCATATATAATTTTTTTCAATATGATCCTTTTTTTTAATTTTTTTGGCCCTTTAATAAAAGTTTTGATGGTTTTCAAATTCATCATTCAATCCAATTTTATGGTGCATTGTTTTTTTTTAATTTGATACTCATTCTTTTTTTATCCTTTTGTTAAATTTATTTTTCTTTTCAATTTAAACCTTCAATCAAAATTTTGTTCTCGCCCTGTAATTTATTTATTTATTTACTTTTTACCCTTATTCTCTTAATTGCTATTTTTTTATTTTGTATAATTAAATTTTTTTTTCAGATTTAATCTTTCAGCATTTGATTTATTAGGAATTGGACTTCATATTTTTTTATGGTGCTTCTGGTTTAATAACATGAGTCACATATTTAAAAAGTTAATACGAGTCAACATCATTTTTTTTGCATTAGTTGTTTTTATAAAAAAATTTACTTCCTGGTTTTTTTTCAATTTATTTTCTATTGAGTTATTTTAATCTCATCACTTAGATCATAAATTTTACATCTTAACTCGAATTAGCTTGTTTTTTTATTACTCAGGTTACATATCTATCATGCTATCTTAAGTTGACTTGAGTTAGTTTTTTTTTAATCCAATTATGAACTTCCCAAAGTTTTTTTTTCAAGTTATCATGTTTTTTTTTTTAAAAAAATATCCGCTTATTATCATTGTTAATTTTTTTATTATCTAATGAAAATAAAATCAATTTATTAAATCTGGTCGGTGCAATAAGTTGAATTTTTTTATTTTTTTTAAATGTGCTCGCATATCAATTTTTACGCAAAAAGATAGGATGTCTAGTAATTTTCTAATGGGCTCACTTGTTAATAAATGTCACATGATAATGGATATATATCAACACTTAACTTATCGAATAAAAAACCAGCCGGGACTCTCTTTGGATGCTCAATTGCTCATCAAATTATTAAATAAAAAACTAACTCTTTTAACCTTTTGTCTTTAACTCAAAAAATTTGAACACAACATATGGTTTTAGAAACAGAAGCTTCCAAATCAAAAGTTTGATGATAGGAGGACCGAATATTGCAATTAAAATTTGAAAAGATACCCTTTCAAATTTTTACCTTTATAATTTGGTCTCAATCATTTGAACTCTTTTAACTTTGATCCTTAAAAATTTTAGTATTACAATCCAACCCTTGATTCAATATTCCCTCACTTAGATTATGATGCTCTTAAACCTTTTAATTGTGTTAACTGTTAAGACTTGAACTAAATCAATAATAGCATTCAACTTAAAAAATGATTTTTTAATATTTAACTTGGAAAATACATACATAGAACTACATTGTTCTTAGAAAAAATCATACAATTTGAGCACTATTTGGCCTTGTGTTTCCTTCTTGTTTTCATGAACATTTATTAATATCTGAATTGAAAAGGATACATATTGATAGGGTAAAAAGTTTACAAAAAAAAAAAACAAGAAAAAGAAATATAACCGTAGAGGCCGAGGTTTTTTTTTTTATCTCCTTGCAAAATCTATTCCATGCATTTTTTCTTCTTCGCCCAACATGCATGTTTAATTTGTACACACACCAGGAGAAGAGAAGGATATTGTTGCACAAAACCTAGAAAGGTGAGAGAAAAGGGAAAAGAAAAAAAAGAAAGAAAGAACGGAGTGTCAAGGCACAATTAAATTTCGATGACGATATTCTTGATACCACAAAAACAAATCTCAGTGAGATAAACTTGTTGACATCTTTAAAGATATTCTTTGGAGATTGAAGTGGGTCACACACATTATCTTAAAGTAACGTGTGACCCACTTGCCATTAGGGTTGAGCCAAATAGCCAACTTTTTACTTGTTTAGTTTAAGCCAAAACAATTAGAACTCTATCCATTTTGGCCAGTTCAAATAGCTAGCTTTTTTCTAGCTAGAATTTCAGCTTGACACCTAACGATACCCAACACACAGTCTATGCAATCGTACTTCGACACACACACATGCATGTATGTTTTTTTTAGTTCTCAGGAATCAGCACACAAACTTTTCATGCACACATTAGGTTTTCTACATACACCTTTTTCTATACAAAGCAAACATCATTTTTTATGCTAATAGGTCTTGACCTATTCATGTATATGTATTATAGTCAATTGGTTGGTTACACATGACACTGACTTTGTTAATGTAAAAGCATATTTGTTATTAATAAATGATGGTGTTAAAAAAAAACATGATTTGATAGAGCATACACATTCAATTCTATAATGTCTAAATCAAAACATTCTTAATGAAGAGATAATAATTACACTAAGAAATTGTTAATTAAAAGGTTAAGTCTACTCACCTATGACTTTCCTAATCTTTAAAGGATTATGACATGTTGTTAAACAATGCACTTGATCTTTAAATATAGATAAATCAATTGTTGGATTGATAATAAATTAAATTATTTAATTTATTTAATCCTAATTTATTCAGAATTATGATTTATATTTGGGTTAACTTATTAGGAACCTAATAGGTCACACACGATAAGCATTATTTGTTAGAAATTAAATTGGGTTATTTAATCAAGTATGACTTGATTGTGAATAAGTTTTAGAAATTGTAGACTATAATATAATTTATATAGGGAATTAAAATTCTAGACCTAGAAAAATCAAGTAGAGACTTATTTGAATAAGTTTTTAAAATTATCCTGAAATAATATATATGGTGTTATTCATGAGGCAAAGTGATATTTTACCATTTATAAGGTTATTAAATTTTCTCCATAAATAGAATGTTATGCCTTATATTTTCTATGTATAGAATAATTATGTAAGTTACATAACAAAGAGAGCTAGCACTTATAGACATAGAAACCCCTCTCTTCTAAAAAGTGTTTTAAAATATTTCGCACTCGTGATTTGTGTGGATTACTATTAGAAGATGGACACTTGGATGATTTGTGGTTTGCGACAAACAAGCCTTGAAAAAGTTGATCAAACCTAAAAAGAAGATTTGATCTTGAGGTAATCTTTGCTCAAACCCTTAAACAACCTTAGATTGTCTAACAGGATCTTAGGACTCCCAAATTGTTTTATAAATTCATCGTTTTTGCTAATGTATGTGTTTCGAGAACCCAACATGACCATCACTTACATTTCCACTAATAGTGGCATGACACATTAACCAACGGCCACCATGGTTAACCAATAGTTTTTTGTTATATGAAAAGTGTTGGATAGAACCGACAAACATTATTTTTCCATCCAATTGATTGCCAACTCCATAACCAATTATGAGCATCAACTTCTTTATCAATGATATGTATCCTTATCCATGAATAAAGTTCACAAGTCAAAAATAAATAAAAAGACTGGTTTATCATACAAGCAATAACTTAGCTAGGGTATGCAACATATAAGTCCATACAAAACCATTCTAGTCCATCCAGGCTAGGCCATATAATTTCCAAGCCAATGCGATACACAAGCTACACATAAATACACACTCTTAACAACTTCATTTTATTTATTTATTTATTTCTTGTAAATTATTTTTTCCTCATATATTTATTGACTTAAGTATCAGAGGGTCCTCTATTCCTTAAAGGACTTGTTTTTTTCAAGAGAACATCCATCCACTAGTCAAGTCCATCAATTATAGGTCAGCCCAGTCACACCAACAACCAACGATATAACAATGAAAAATTCATTTTTTATCTGAAATTTTTTCATAACTTTGTTAACAGTGCCATCTATAGGAAAATAAACAAAAGTTATTCATTCCTTATTAAAAGCATTTTATATGGCTAACAAAATTTTAGGACAACAGAGAGTAATAAATCTTCTTACCATAGAAACTCTAGCTCCTCCAGCTCTCCAATAACTTTTCCATCAAATGTAAGTGCTTATAGATATTATTCTATTTATATTAGAACAACTCCGCACTTCTCCATTCTATCAACAAGAAATACAACATGTAACTTTATTATATGCACCAACTGTATATAAACAATTTTAATTTCATGAAGAAACAAGATAAAAGACATGCAAAGTGTGTATATACTCCAACTTTATAAATGAGTCATTTTAGTTATAAAGAGCACTCCTCTATAGGTCCTAGCCATATGTGTGACTATCTCCATTAATTTCCATCTTACTCTCATTTGCATGCTCCCTGATAAAAAATCCTAAATGTGAGACAAGATTAGTAACCGCATGATCTCCTAAGAACGAACACTAGTCTCACCAGATGGGAGACTCTCTAATTTTTCATCAAGTATCACACACTTGCCTCTCAAAGAATGTGTATTTACAAAGTCTAATCTGGACAACTATAATGATCTTATAAATTCTAGATAACACATTTAAAATGTTAAAAGCATCCTAAAACTTGTGACATAAAAGTGTGATGTCATAAGCAAAATCCTTCCAACAATATTATGTGGATCTGCATGCATATGACATCATAGCATAGAACTTAATCTATCCTTTATTTTTATGATCATAACTCCAAACTCATCTTTCACTTCAACATAAGCATTCTAGCTAAAAAAATAATAGAGTTATTCGCCATCACATAATGAAAACATAAGAGTATCAGAGTATATATTCAAAGATTTAACAAAGAAATACTCAATGTGAAAAGACTTATTGAAACCATTACCATAATAGCCTTAATTAATGGAGTCTATAATTTCTTATAGGAAAGATTGTATATTATCCCTAACAGAACTCTCATCAATGTTAAACAAGTAATGAAGAATTGAATTAGGGTGGAAGAATCTAGCATGACTAGATAAGGACACCCTCATTTCTGCTCACAAAAAATAAAGTCTTTCTAATGCCACCAATCTCCTATAAGAGCATCTAAAAAATAGCACCAAGGAATATATTCATAATCATTTAACATATTCATAATTGTATTAAACATGTGATTAACAACCCTAATTACTCTAATGAAAGCTCTGATACCATTGTTGGGTTCTTGAATATCATACACACAGTGGAAACAATAAAACAAAATTAGTCAGGAGTCTATGAGATCCTGTTAAACAAATCTAAAGTTGTTGGAAACCACATGTCATTCAATTGTCCTATCTCCAACGGTAATCTACATAAACCAGTAGTGAGAAATATTCTAAATCTCATTTTAGGAGAGATGGATTGCTATGTCTAGAGTGCTAGCTTTCTATTTTGTGACTTACATAAATTTTCTGTCTAATAGACAACCACCCAAAAATAAGAGGCATAGCTTACTATTTATAAAGAAATTTGAAAAAACCCTATAAATTAAAAAAATATCAATTTGCCTCTTGAATAATATCCATAGATTAATTCAAGATAATTTTAGAAAGTAATTTAATCAAGTTCTGACTTGATTTTTCTAAGTCTAGAAATATAATCCCTGTGTTACTTATATTCTATCTCTTAATTTTTAAAATATATTTTAATCAAGTAATACTTAATTAAATCATCCTGGTTTAATTTATGACTAATGGTTCTTAATATGAGTGATCTATTAGGCTCCTAATATGTTAGCTCAAACATAAATTATAATTCTAATTAAATAGAATTAAATTAATTAATTTATTATCAATTCTACTATTGATTAATTTATATTTGAAAATCACGTGCATCATCTAGCAACGTATCATAATCCCTTAAATATTAAAAAAGTCATTTGTGGTTTGACTTAACCTTTCTGTCACCTGTTTCTTAGTGTAATTAATATATTTTCATCAATAATGTTCTGATTTAACATTAAAGCATGGAGTATGTCTACCTTGTTAAATCATGTTTGTTCTCTATATAGTAGTCATTGATTATTTGAATAAAATTTATTCTTTTCAAATCTCATTCCATGTTGGCCAAAGATTTCTCAATCAATAATATTTGAGAACAAATAAAATATTTTTTCTAATTCATCTAGGGTAATGAATCTTTTCTTGATCACTCAAGTACCTTCATATAGTTCATGTTATACCCAATGTCTGCCCATTCGTTATCTTGATTAAGATAACATGTAACATGATCAAAGCATAACATGTTTTTTATATATAAGATAACTTAGTGATATCAAGTCTAAGGATCACTTATACAACCATCACGTGAGCTTTTTCATAGACATAGGTGATCTTTCCATATAGAATTCTTATGCGGGTTAGCTTAGTGTACTTGTCTTATGACAAACACCTACATATTAATTTTAGATATCCCTTATACCTCAACTTATGAAAACAACTATTTCCTTTCATAAAGAAAAGAACATGATATGTAACAGTCTCTACGGTTCTAATAAATGTCTAGTATGTAAGAGAGCATCGACTATGAATATTTTAGGAATAATACTTTGATGCAATAGGAATCTCATAATATAACAACTTTATAATTTTTTTTGCAAAGCATTTTTGTCTCATGTATTTTATCTTTACTCTAGATTCATAAATCAATTATTAGATTCATTAATATAATATTATATGAATATTAAAGATAAATTAAGCCTTTATTAATAATAAATATGTATTTACATTGATATAATAATGTCACGTGTAATCAACCAATTGGCTACATGGCATATTAAACTAACAGTAAAAACCCCTAGTAGTGTAGAGTGTCAATGGATCAAAGTCAACAAAAATCTGACAATGTTTTTTCTAACTCAAGTATGCACTAAAAGGTCCAACCCTATGATTAAGGGATTCCAAGAATTTGATTCTTTCAACAAAATCCTATGATACAATTCAACATGTATTGGGAACCATATTCTTTCAAATAGGTAAATTTTAAGTCGTTGGACTTCAAACCAGTGCTAGAAGTTTGATCATGAGTTGATGAATTTCAAATCATCACCAAAAGTACCAAGAAGTAGATCTTGAGTCACTAAATTTCAAACTAGTGCTAGAAGACTGATCCTCCAATGGTGGATTTCAAACCATCACAATAAGTACAAAGAGGTAAATCCTGAGTTGCTAGATTTCAAACTAATGCTAGAATATTGATCCTGCATCGGTGGATTCAAAACCATCATTAGAAGTACAAGGAGGTAAATCCTGAGTTGCTAGATTTCAAACTAGTGTCAAAAGATTGATCCTGCATCCGTGGATCCCAAACCATCACCCCAAGTTAAAATAGTATCAAACATATCATTTGTACCAAGAAGAATCATATTTGATCATTAAAAGGTTTCAATTTAATTAGCATGATGGCTAGGTAGTCATTCCTAGACAATAAGTTAGGTCACTTTTCTAAATGACCAAGATTTCAAAACAATTCCCCAATAAAGTTTCTTAGACTTTAGTAATATTTTAAAATTTTTATCATAAACGTTTTTTACAAGCTTATTATACAAAGTCTTTTATAAAACATTGTACCGTAAGCATCGTAAAGAGAAAAAAACTATCATAATCCATTTTTACCCCATATACATGTAAGAAAATATATAAATTCTAAAAAAAAAAACAGAGAAGAAGGGAAGCTCACAAAATATATTTACTTGCTAATGAAAACAAATTGTTTAGATTTCAATTAAAGAGGGCAACATTTTTTAAGAAAAATTGGTTGCAATGGGAGGAATTTAAGCATCAAAGACTAAAATTGTCAGATTGTTAAAATATAGAAAGTCCTATTAATTCAATTAATCAAAGGTGTAATGGGATAAATTTCTATTTTCATGACTAATTTTGGATCTAATTGAGAAGTTTGTAAATCTAGGGTCCCTACTATGAACATAAACAAAAACCAAAAGGCTTTTAAAACTTGAACGAGGACTCAATTAAAAGAATCTAATTGTTTAGTTTGAATTTCAAGCTCAATTAAAAAATAAAAACTTTGAATGTATTAAGGTAAAAAAAAACATGCTAACATTTAGGGACCATTCTGAGTCTTTGCCATGCCTAATGACACCGTTTTATAGCTAGGTTATAAAGTCATGCTAATTATTATCTCTTTTTTTCTTAATAAAAAACCCTAGCTTTTATCCCTTTCACCCTCAACTAAATGATTCATTGTCATTTCTTATGATCTTAGCATCATTTCTCCATGCCTCCATTGTCATCCTTTTATAATTTTGGCATCATTCATGCCTTGGTTAGCCTTTCTCCACATGTTGATAGGTAATCATGTCCTTATCCTTTACTTTTTCATTTTTTATATGGTTATGGTTTAACAGTTGTTTCATTGAACCAAGTGAGAGAGCATCTTGTGTTCTTTCTTGTCACAAGTCTAGCTATCCTTTTATCTGTTATTCTTGATGACTTGATTTTCTATTGGGAAATCCAATGATAATTTTGGGTAAGTTGGTGGTCCTACTTTATAAATTTGGGTGTAAGGTTTTGAAAAATTACAGTAGAAAAATTAAAGAGACTAGAGTGATTGGATCGTGAGTAAGATAAGGGAATTAAGGTTTGTGAGTTTATTTTCTCTAAATCTTAGAGAAGAGTTTGACCATTAAGAATATGTAAATTCAAGTTGTTTTAACAACATTGTTTGCTTTTAAGTATAGGTATAACTCTTATCATTTGCATGTCACTGTTTATATGTGACCTTTGACACTTTAATTAATATTGTTGTTTATTGTTGTGTATAACCCTGTAATATTAATTTTAAATTACTGAATGTAAAAAATTTTAAAGTTACCATCCTTGAGCTATCATGAGTTTGTTGTTGTGAGTAATCCTAAATTTTTTTAGTTATTGAGATAGTAGAGCCTATTATAGAGTTACATTGATTGTGTTATGCCTTTTATGAATTAAAAATATATGTGTTGAGGTTTTGGTAAGAACTCATTTAAATGTTGAGTTTCATTATTTCAATGATGGATGATCCAAAATGTGATGTTGATTTTGCTTTGAAAGGGTTACTGATTTAGAAACAAAACATGCATCTTTATTATAGTATGTTCATAGTTGGCTTTGTACTTGATATGTGTTTTATTTGCTTATGTTGATATGTTATAGTTGGTTTCCTACAAGTCAACCCCAAAACCAACCAAATTAGGTCTTCTAAAAGACATATCTTTCACTAAGCTTGGGATTTTCCAAAACTATTTTCATGTGTTTCCTTCAAAACTGCTTCTAGTCGAGAAACATAGACTAGTTTCATCTTGTATTTTTAAGCATTGTTAGTTTCCTAACTCAAATAAACATCCTACCTCTTCCCATTTCATTATATTTGTGAATTTTCCAGTACATGAATGCTGCTTTATTCAGCTTTTTAACAAAAACAATCGAAACCTAGCATACATGCATTTGTGGGTTTTGGAACTAGTTTGAAAAACCTAATAGGTCTCAACTTACATAAAAAGACCTAAATGGGTTGACATTCCAAACTAAAAGAAAATTCATCCTTGTGTTTTCTTTTAAAAAAAAATTATTAACCATCTTACCTTGTTTTAAAAAATAAAAAAAAAAATCATGTCAAAATATGTTTTGCTATTCACTATTAGTATTTAGGATAAATGGACTCTAACATGAACTATTATCTTGAATCTTAAAAGAAGTAGCTCATCCTTTTAATTTTTAAATGAAAATATGTCTTTGAAATGTCTATATCTAATATTCACCATTAGAAGTATTGACTTCTTTAATGAATTCTCATACATGCATGTTAATAAAAATCCAAAAAGTTATTCATTTGTTGTGTATGTACATACATGAGTTATAGTACTGATATGTACAAACATTGATGAGGGACAACACGTAAAGTTGGAATCATAAGAAAGTGATTGTTAAATAACATATCTAAAAGACAAGTGAACCCTAAAAGGGTTATTTTTCAAAACTTAGTTCATAAAGGACCTTCATGTCACCAAATCCTATTCCAAATAGATGAACACGTGATGGTCACTGTTTAGGTAGAACTGTGGCATACAATCTTCATTCATTTAGCAAATACTACGAGTGAAATTTAGGTATTATAGGAATAATAAACCTTAACAAGGACTTATTTATGGATCATTCTTATGATTCAGGTTAGATTCAATGACCCAATATAAGTTCATTAGTTATTAATTTGCAAGGTTTGGTATGTCATTATCAAGAATAACAAGGTGTAGACATGCCAATTCACCAAATATTATAAAAAAATAATAACTGGAAATGACCAAATAGATAAACTATACCTTAGAATGGTTAGGCTTTAAATCAGTCACCCAAAGTTTAACTCTTAGCAGTAGACTCACTATAACCTATGTAGATAGACCAATGGTAGATAATGTATAACAAATTGTTAGGAATAAAAGACAAGAGTAGCAGTGCAACTTATTTTGGATAGAATATTTTTGAGTGATAGTGTCTTTCCTATAGTATAATCAATCTTTTATTTTAGAATTCTAAATACCAATAAAAATTTTATAGTATTCATAATACTAAATTGCAATTTTTTTTAGCAAAAAAAAGGATTGAGAGCTAATTAAGTTTCTATCGTCGTGCTAACACTCCCTAGCTATTAATAATTAACAGTGAATGCTTATCCTTTGATTACCAATGACTAACCACGTAGGAAAAGGTTCTTTTTATGTTAAAGAAACAAAAAAAAGAATACAACAATGAAAAAGTTACTGATAAATAATTGATGGGTTTTTTTATTGATTTTTGTTTACAAGATAAAAATCTAATTTGTCAAAATAATGTATTTTTAATATTGTTTCCCAAATAGTATATTTTGTACCAAGTAAGCTTCACATTAAAAAGAAAAAAATGCTATTTCTTTTAAATACATGTTATGTAACATAATTTTAATAAAAAAAAAGTAATTCAAAAAATATTCAAAAATATATATTAATAAACCACTAGCAACCCTCCACTCCCTCTTTGATTAGAATGTTGGAGAAACACGTGTTGTATGTTTATTTTGCTAAAATGTTTACAAGAAAATATTTTCTAGATTTTCTTGTGTTTATTTCTAGAGAATATTTTTCAAAAAATTTGTTTCTGATAAAATATTTTACAGGAAAAATAATCAAAGTAAAATATTTTGCAGTCAACTTTAAAATTTAGTTTATTAACTGAAAAATATTTTCAGCTCATGAAGTTCTATAAAATATTTTACCAATAGTAATTCAATTACAATATTATCCAAATATGTCAATCACCACCACCACTATTAAAAAATATTACATTTAAAATATTTTACATGAAAATATATTTTAAACCAAATATTAAAAAATATTTTATATGTAAAATATTTTACAGAAAAACATTTCACAAGTAAAATAATATTTTTCATGTATGAAATATT
>Ga0325402_1005754_pt1 | contig 11643 bp, 10 predicted proteins | sample PopdelMetagenome_22_FD_207212 | JGI IMG/M metagenome (GOLD analysis project Ga0325402, IMG submission 207212) | Populus deltoides microbial communities from Bellville, Georgia, United States - Xylem-PdKOR-R3 | ecosystem: Host-associated > Plants > Phyllosphere > Stem > Wood/Secondary xylem...
ATTAAAGATATATTATATTATCATACTTGTTATTATAAAACATGCTTTAGTTAGGGAATTTAACGATACTTTAGTGCAATACGATGATATAAAGCCTTAATGAGAATGCACTTTTAAGTACTAATCAAATACTGTTTAAGAATAAATAGAACATTTTCCCTAATTCATTAAGAGTGATTAATCCTCTCTTGATCGCTCAAATACCTTCATATAGTTCATGCTATACTAATGTCTGCCCTTTCGTTACCTCGATTAAGATAGCATGTAACAATCAAAGCATAACATTCTCTATATAAGATAACTAGTTATCTCAAGTCTAAGGATCATTTACACAACCATCACTAAGCCTTTTCATAGACATGAATGATCTTTCTATATGAAATTCTCATATGGGTCAGTTTGGTGTACATGTCGTATGATAAGCACCTAAATATTAGTTATAGGTATCCCTTATACCTTAGCTAATGAGAACAACTACTTTCTTTTATAAAAGAAAGAACATAATATGTATCAGTCTCTATGACTCTAATAAATGCCAAACATTTAAGAAAGCATCGACCAATAATATTTTAGGAACAATACTTTGATGCAATAAAAATCTCATAATTATAACAACTTTATAATTTACTTTGGAAAACATTTTAGTTTCATAAACTTTATCTTTAATCTAGATTCATAAATCAAATATTAAATTTTTTAATCTAATATTATAAATATCAAAGATAAATTAAGCTTTTATTAATAATAAATATTTATATATGTGAATATAATAATGTCATATGTAACCAACTGATTGACCACAATACATATTAAACTAACAGAAATTACTACAACGGAAAAGATATATGGATTGTTTTTTCTCTTTTTATTTGGAGAGGATTTGGCTTTTGTCTCTTTGCTCGGTATGAATTGAAAAGGGAAAGAGAGGCAGAGACAAAATGTTAATCTAATATCATATGATTGAAGGTTAGGGATTGAAGAAACAAATTTTATCGCCACTAACAAAGCTTTCTATATAATTAACTAAGTTTAGCAATTTTCTATAGGAGCTTAACCTGTCATCTTAAGTTTATAGTACGGTTTTTTTAACCATTAGCATCATACTATGGAAAGCTTGTGTCTACACTAAATGACATTTCTTGGTAGGGACCCGCTTCTTGGGCTGACCCAACTAAACAAGGGAATTTGGAATAATTGGAGTCTTTCTCATACTATAATAGATTAAATTGCAAGTATTATGAGTTGTAATTTCTAGAGTAGAGATTTGAGAAGAGAATTGTGATAGAAGGGAACCATATAATGAAGTAAGGAACAATTTTCCTTTTTCCTTAGAAAAGAAAAGGAGAGACATGGGCCCATTAAAAAACATTCAAAGTCAGACCTAACTTCTCAAGAATATGTATAGCAAGAGTTCAAGATAAGGGTCATCCTTTCACTTATGTAATTGTTTAAATTTTTATAATGCTAGAATGTAATAAACATTATATGTATTTTGTATTACTATGTATCATGAGAAATATTGTTATGTAAATATTACCTATGAGCATGAAAAATATTGATATGTGAATATTGCTTACGGGTGCGAGAATTTTTGTGATGTGAATATTGCCTACAAGTAAGAGAAATGTTATCATTATGTAAATGTTGCCAACAAACAAGAGAAATATTATTATTGTGTGAATATTGCCTCCGGACCTGAGAATTATTGTGATGTGAATATTGACTACAAGCAAGAGAAATATTGTCATTGTGTAAATGTTGTCAATGAGCTAGAGAAATATTATTATTATGTGAATGTTGCCTACGAGTTAATATATATATGAGTTGTGATCAACCGCAATGATGGACATCTAAAAAAAATCAAAACTAACTAGCTGACCTGTTGGGAGCTACTGGCATATGTGTTCATATATCTGGGATACTGTACTTTGAGCAGCCGATAGCTAGTGACATCTGTGTTTAGATGACCAAAATAATTAGCTTTGACTAGTAGATGGCTGGTAGCATTTGTGTTCGGATAATCGAGGTAATTTGCTTTAACTAGCCGATGGCTAGTGGCATTTGTGTTCACATAACCATGATAATTTATTTTTTATTAATCGATGGTTAGTGACATCTTTTTTTAGATGACCAATATAATTTATTTAGTTTACCGAATGCTAGTGGTATCGGTATTTAGATGATTGAGATAATTTATTTTGACTAACGATGATATATGTGTTCAGATAACCGAGGTAATTTATTTAGTTTACCAAAAGGCTAGTGATATTGGTATTTAGATGACCAAGATAAATTGTTAGTTGGGTTGAATTGAAAGAAACCAAAAGTATTAGTACGACATGATTGTTGGAATATTGAATTCACATAGAAGTTAAAGTATGAACGATACATGAGCTTCAAATGAGGAATTTAATCTATTATCTGTAATTATTATATAAGTTAAATGGTCATGAATGTGTTTTATTTAATTAATTATTGTATTATATCTAACATGATGGAATAATCTAATTGTCAAGTTCCTCGCATGTTAGGGTTAACTAGTAGATTTTATCGTGCTACCTTTTCAATATAAATATGAATATTGTAAATCATAGATGTTAAATGGACATGTATTAGAATTTGATACTTTATCTTGGACTTGTAATTATGTTATGGTAATAACATTATCATGCACTTGTATTTTTTTATTTGTTAAGTTTATGAACCTTTACTTAAATCCATTGAAATGTAGATAAAACTCTTTATGTATGTTTGTATTCAAATGTTAGTATTTCTTGTGTTCTATGAGAAAATATATCTCGTAGATTATGAGTTCATTAAATTATTATATGTATTGTGTATGATTCATGAATATTTAAGGATATGTCATATTGTGTTGTACTAAGATGGGATAAAATCCAGAATGGTTGGACCTTGATAATAGTTATAAGCGTGATATATAAATGGTGAGATGTCGATAACTTTGTATACATAAAAAGAAAGGAAACTCTACTGAATTTTAGACAGGGATAAAAAAATAGCCTTATTTTTAAGGAAGTTTTATGATTTATTTTACTCAATTTGTTTGTGAAAATTTGAGATGTTACAATTTAACTATGGAACTGAAGCCAATGAAGATTTTGGATCGAGGTGAAAAATAATTAAGGAACAAGAAGGTTTATTTAATAAGATTATGAAGAAGTTTTTTTTTTTTTTCAAAAAGAGACTTGGAAAAATGAATTAGAAATGAAAAAGAAGTATCCAAATTTGTTCTTAGACTTGGGTACGAACCTAAATCAAACCTAAATTTCACTGATAGAATTTTTATGAGGGGTGTAAAAACATTAAAATGAGTTTCAATAAGTGTTAATCTGACATAATGTTTGTAGACGCTCTAGTTTAAAAAATTATGATTTTTAATAAATGATGGTAAATCTTGTTGGAAATATATATATATATATATATATATATATATATATATATTACTATTTTAATCCTTTTGCATTATCTTGCCCTAATAGTCTCCTTTATACCAGTGTTAGATGAAGGATTAAAATAGTAACATAACGGGTTTTGTATGAAGGATTGAAATAGTAACATAACAGTACGTGGTGTTGTGATACCTGAGAATGATCTTTTAGATCGGGTCACAGGTTTCCAGCCGATATACTGATTTTATAAAAAGAACAAAGAAATAAACGCAAGCAAATATAAACAGATTTCTGATGCGAATGAACAAGGCAAGACCAACAATATCGGGATCCTTGATCAAACACAAAGCATACTTAAATGTACAGAAATATAAAATATAGCAAGAATGTAAATAATGAAAATAGAATCTTACTTAAATTTGTAATGTAAATCAATACAGGAGATATTGGTTATAGAGGAGAATGGATATGGGTTACAGAGTAAAATCTTCCAAGGGAAAAAATGATAGTCTGCCCTCTAAGGATTTAGGAGTCCCTTTTTATAGATGAGTTGACACAGAAGAGGCCAAAAAGTCTTTCGAAAAGCCTGAAGATTCCTTCAGAACCCATGTGGTATTGCTTTTTAGAAAGCCTGGAGATTCCTCCAGAACCCATGTGGTATTGCCTGCTATGATTGGGTGACGACAAAATAGAAATTGCCCATGTTTTTTGAGGGATTTTTGTTTGTTGTCTTCTTGCCACCGACACTTGATTTGTCTGTTTGTAGCATCAGGTAATTTTTTGTAGAAAAAAGGCCTAAAACAAAGAGACTTAAAACAGTTGAGTCGAAAGGATATAGGCTCGAAACGGATGAGCCTTAAAAGCCTGAAATACTCTTTTTTTTTAATGTCTCTTGATAGGTGGCAGAATGCCAAAGCAGTCATCTTCATTATCGTCTCCAAGGGAAATGGCAGGAGATGTCGAGTCAGATGAGCTGGATTGGGACAAGACTGTTTTCGAGTCTTGGCTTTGTATAATGTCTTGTACTATTTGGAGGTATTCTTCCTCACTTCTAGCAGAGGCAAGGAGAGCTGCTGTTTGAGCCTTCTAGGCTAGAAATTTTGATTGAGGATGATGATCAATAATGGGAGTTGTTTAATGTTTTTGTAACCATTCCATAACAGCTAATTTGAAACTTTTGGATTCGGCAACAAAGGAATCCCACCATTTGATTTTGAATTTGCGAACAAGTACTGGATGTCCGTTTTGGAGATTAGAATCATAAAACCATGAACATGCCCATGGAACAAAAAACTTTGTATAAAATATGAGAAGGGAAGGAAACTTCCTTTTAGAAGGAGTTAGTTGAAAATTATTTTTGAAATGGAGGTAACCATTTTCAACCAGAGGATGTTCTTTGAGGTAGTCAACATGACAACCAAGTAGTCCCACCATTGGAGGAACCAGAGGGGGAGGTTTGTAGCATTCATGACACTATGGAAGTAGAAAAGCCAAGAATAGCTATGGTTTTGATTTTGTAGGAGGAAGGCATTGAACCATGCTTGTTGGTAATCCCAATATGTATAGGAAGTATTGAAGTCCTGGGACGAAAGTGTATATGGAAGGGAGAGGTTAATGTAAGGGTTGTCCCCAATCTTTAGGATGGATAACTTTGTGAATGATGCATGTAGAATATGTCGGTTCAGTGTAATCGGAATGTAGTTTGAAGTGTTTGAACTTGACAGAGTTGGTAATCTTAAGGATGGCAGCATAATAGGATTGTGGTTTGGCTAAATTCCAGGGTTTGGAGTACTAATTTGGAGGGAAAATTTTTGAAGCAGCAATGGAAGGGTTTTCATGATAAAATCTTTCTTCCATAGTTAAAATATTTTGGAAATTATTTTTGAAAATATATTTGGATTTGGTTTTTGGAAAACTGGTTTAATGTAAAGAAATGAGGGGTTTTGAAGCAGAAATGCCTCCTTGGGGTTTTGAAACGGATTTGAAAATACTACCTGTTTGAGATACGGAGTCATAAGAGGCCTGTTGGGACACTTTTTTTAATGCCAGAAGTAATTCTGGTGATTTGGATATAGTGTTAACCCAATGTTGAATTGCGTCTGTTTGTACTTGTGGTGATTTTGTAGTTTCTTCTTCTTTAATAACTGCCTCATATCAGGATTTGATAGGTTTGGCAGCTAAGATGGCTGAAGACATGAGTTTTGCAGAAGGCTTGGGGCTCTCTAGTTTTGTAGGCTGGGTTTGGGGGGCTTTCCCTTTGTCTTTGGATTTTGCTTTAGGAGGCATCAGGACCTGTTTTGAAGGAATTCTCGAGTTAGGAAATCAGGGATGGAATTTGAATCTCCTTTAATGTAGACAATATCGAAATAAAAAATGCTTAAAATAGCTTGCCATCGGGCAAAAATTTGTTTTGAAGCAAGATTTTGGACATCTTTTTGTAAAACTTCTTTTGCAAATTTGCAATCAACACGTAAAAGAAATTTTTGATTTAATAAATCACTTTGATATTTTTTAATGCAAAGAACAATTGAAAGGATCTCTTTTTTTTTTTATAGTAGAGTAATTTTTTTAACAATCATTCCAGTGGGCGGATGTGTACTGGAGTATTTGTTCTTTATTATCTTGTACTTGTTTAAGAATCCCATCATATCCTAGGTTAGAGGCATCGATCTCGACGATCTTATGAACTAACAGGTTAGCTAAATGGAGGAGAGGAATGGTTTGGACCTGTTTCTTGATCTGTTTGACAAGGTTGGTGTGGAGGTCAGACCAAGGAATGAGGTTGGTTTTCAACCTGTCATGTAAAGGTTTAGCAAAACGACTAATATTGGGATAGTAGTCTAGAACATAATTAAGATTGCCTAAAAGCCTTTGTAATTGAGTTTTATCAGTAATCTTATCAGGAAATTTATTTTTAAAGGTTAAAGATCTCTCTATTGGTGTTACAGTACCTTGGCAGATATAATGGCCTAGGAAACGGACACGGGTTTAAAAGAGAGAAATTTTTGTTTTGGAAACAACTAAACCATTTTGTTTTGCAATATGAAAGAATGTATGTAGATGTTTGAATTGTTGATCTATGGAATGTGAAAAAATAAGTACATCGTCAATGTAAACAATGCAGAATTTTGAATGTGCATTGAAGATGTCATTCATGATGCGTTGAAATTCAGATGGTGCATTCTTTAAGCAAAGGGCATGACATTCCATTCGTATTGGCTAAAGGAAACTGTAAAAGCAGTTTTGTATCTATCTTTGGGATCAATCTGGATTTGCCAAAATCCGGATTTCATATCAAATTGAGAAAATATGAATGCAGAATGCAATTTTTGCAACAAATCTTTTTTGTTGGGGATTGGATATCTGATCCGTTTTTAAAGCAGAATTTAAAGGTTTGTAATTGATCACAAGTTTAGGTGTCTCTTTCAATTTTAGAGTTTTTATTTACATAAAAGGCTGCACACGATCAGGGTGATCGAGACTTTTGGATAAGACCTTTAGACTCGAGATCACAGATTTCAAGTCTGCAATGCTGTTCTAAATCAGCATTCATTTTTATAGGTCTTGCTTTTGTAGGTATAAGTTTTTCTAAAAAAGTATCTTCATATGGAAGATCAACGATGTGTTGTTTTCTTTTCCAGAAAGCATTAGGTAAGTCTGAACAAATCTTTTGTTCAATCTTATTTTGTAAATCAATGATTTTCTTTTGTAAATCAATTATTTTCTTTTGTAAATCAGAGTTTTGTAATTGTTTGTTAATACGACAAAAGGAAACATGGTTTTGTAAATCATATAGATGGAATTGTTTTCCATGAATCAGTGCATTGATATGATAGGTATGTATGGAGCATGCTTTAATCAAATTCAAATTTCTAGTCTTAGATTTTTCTAAGAATGGAAAAACTAGTTTGATGCTATTAATTTTGGAGGTAATACAATTATGATGTGTTTGATATGGAGTGATCATGTCGATGAATGGAGTGCCAAGGATGATGGTATGACTAATATCTTTTATGACGACAAAGAATGTTTTAAGAGAAATGTCTTTGTTGAAAACAGAGGCTTGGGTTTTGCCTGCAATATGCAATTTTGAATTGTTAGCAGCAGAGAGTTTTTCAGAAGTATTTTGTAAAAATCATTTTTGAACTACGCCTTCTTTGATGCAGTTTAAATCTGCACTTATGTCAAATAAGGCAATAGTGTCAAGTTTGAAGTCTTCTAAAAAAATTAGCGTAATTCTAATTAAATATTTTTTGGAAGATATTTGTGTTAATACATTCAAGATCATCTGGAATATGCTCAATATTGGTAAGTGCATGAGGTAATACATGGGATTCAATGGTTTGATCTTCTGATTCAGACTTAGTGTCAGACTAACTTTCAATTTTGGACAGAAGATGTTGTAACACGACAAAGTCTTTCTGTTGGGCTTGTTTTATGGTTTGTAACTTGGTTTTGAGAGTTTTAATCTTAGAATGTAATTCTGGAATTGTGACTGTGGTTTTGAATTTCTTTTTGTTAAGAATCTTTGTCAGGTCATAAGTATTTGTGCTGGTAGAAGGTAATATAGAACGGTTTGGAGGGTTAGATGGGGGGTGCTCTGGTTGGTTGAAATCTTTCAACAATTTATCCAAATATGTTTTTTGAAGTTGAGGATCATCAAGTCTTTTGATAGCCTTAAAAAAGAATTCTTGGTCTTGGGTTAAGATGTTAATTTGTTTGGAGTTTGTAGAGGCATCTGAAGTAGCACTAATAGTTGCTATTTCATCAATTTGAAATTCTTCTTCAAAAGTGTCTTAAGGAGAGGGGTCAGTGTTTGTGGTTTCAATGTAAAGATTTTGTATTTGGTTGATGGTTTCTTCATCTATTTGGAGTTCATGTAGTTTGGTATTGACTTTGCAGAAACGGGATGTATGTCCTTTCTGGTTACATTTGTAACAGGTAATGTTTTTTAGGTTAAATTTTGGTTTGGGTTTTGACTAGAAAGGCCTATGGGGTTTGGTAAATTTGTTGTAGGGTTTTTTGTAGTAAGGTTGTTCTGGTTTGGAGTAAAACTGTTGTCGGTATGTATGGGCTGATCGTTTATAATGAGGTTTTTGGCTCAAATAGTTTTTGGGTTTTGAAAAGGTTCCACTGCAGGAGGGTTTTTTTATGGAAATGTCAAACTGGTGACAGAAACTATCAAGTTCTTGCCTGGTACATTTCATTTCCCACTTTAGGTGTTTTTTGAGTTTGAGGTCTTGACAGATCTTAAGGCCTTCTTTTGGGTGAAGCTCATAAGTTCATCGTATGTAAGTTGGTCATATGGTATGGTTTTGTTTGTAAAGGTATCTTTGATTTTGTTTCGAACTTTTTCTCCTAAAAGAATCGGTAAGCCTGCAAGAAAATTTTCTTTCCAAAAAGGCTGGTTTGAATCTTCTCGAAGTATAATACGAGTAAGAAAGGTATTTTTGTACCACTAAAAGTCCTTAAGCTTTTTGCATCGAAGGTTGGAAAGAAGTTCAGCATTTTTGTCTTTCAGATGGGAAGGATCTCCGACAAAATGTAAGGAGATTGTAAGGATGAGGGTGGACACAACATCTTGGATGGTGTTTCCTGAAGAGTCAAGGATAGGTGTTTGGTCTTCATAAGTTTGTATAGAGTTTAAAATATGTATGTGATTTGTTTAAATGAGGTGGTAATCCCACCATCCTTTAAGCTGGCCAAAGAACCTGCAACAAGGAGTTTAGCAATGGCTTTATCTTGGGTACCTGTTTGGGTTTTGTAGGCATTAGCTGCCATGGTCATTTGTTGGAGGGTGTTTAAAATATTGTATTCAGACATTCCATCTATGTTCCATTCATAAAGGAAAGATGCATTATATTTATGTTGGCTAATGACAGTCGGTTCAGTAGATATGAAAATATCTAGAGCAATGGTTGTTTTAGGAGCTTGCCAGGTAAGTCTGTTTAGTTGGAGAGGTTGTTCTTGAAAAGTATATGTATCATAGTTTGATATGGGGTTATTTTGAAGAGTATTAATCTAATTTGTAGAAGATGAAGGGTTGGATTGTAAGTGTGTTTTAATGGCTTTAAGAAAATCTAGGACAGTCAAGGTTGTTCGGTCAAGGTTTTGTAAGTGTGTTTTAATGGCTTTAAGAAAATCTGTTTGATTTTCTTGAATTTGTGTTTGGCTTGTTTTAGTAACTTGGTATGGTTTGAATACTGGGTTTTTTAGCTTAAGGTCGATGGGGGTTTTTATCAGTCATGAAGTGGGTTGGGTTTTTTTGTATTTGTTTTTCCAATCTGGTAAGTTGTTTACCTATGGTATTAAGGTTGGTATTTGTGAAATTGTTTTGTTGGATGATATGTTTGGTATTTGTGAGGGTATCTTCTCCGGGTAATTTGTATGGAGATGCATCAACTGTTTGGTCTTTGTGAGTAAGTTGTATGTTGCGTAAAGGTGAATGGTCAGACTCAACTATAAGTCCACTGGTGAGGTTCCATGTAGAGTTTTGGAATGGGTTGTAATTAGACATGTATGTTTAATGGATGCAAATGGATATGTAATATGTTTTGCTGGTGCATAATGAAATTCAAACCAATCAAAGAATAAAATTTGTATCTTATGAGTCTCAATGTAAGCATAAAATTGTTTTTGGATATCATTTCTCTGTTGGAGGAAGTGTTGAAAAAGCCAAGATCGTTTTCAAAATTATGATCACCTTAAAAATCTCTTTTCAAAAAAGTTTTGTTTATGACAAAATGTTTTTCTGAAGTCAAAAACATTCAGCTCGTTTTGGATGTTTTCGGTAACAGCTGAAAAGGTTGGTGAAGTTGGAGGAGATGGTTGCTCAAGGTCTATATAAATAAGTTTTGGTATATTTGTAGTATAGTCTGTATTTTGAAAACTAGTAGAAGGGATTTCAGATGTAGATTTTCTATAAAGGTTTGCGTTATAAGGGATATTGATAACAGAAGGGATTTTGGAAATTCTTCCAAGATCTATTGTATATCGATGAATGGAGTGCCAATGATGATGGTATGATTAATATGTTTTGTGACAACAAAGAATGTTTTAAGAGAAATGCCTTTGTTGAAAACAGAGGCTTGAGTTTTGCCTGCAATATGCAATTTTGAATTGTTAGAAGCAGAGAGTTTTTCAGAAATATTTTGTAAAAATTGTTTTGGAACTAGTTTGAATCTACACCTGTATTGAATAATGCAATAGTGTCAAGTTTGAAATCTTCTAAAAAAATTAGCGTAATTCTAATCAAATATTTTTTAGAAAATATCTGTGTTAATACATTCAGGAAATCATCTGGGATTTCCTAATTCAAACCTATTATGATACAAAAGAAGGTTTAAACACCTCCATTCTAATTGTCCTTCGAGATGCTAGATTCCATAACTTCCAAGACTCACTCTTAAATTCTATTGAGTTTAGCATTTGCAGTGGCCCAGTATCATTTGACTGTTATCCAAACATAACCATATCCCTCAAAGACAAGAATATTTTGCAAAGTATGTTACTACAAATAAAGACCCATAATTATGACATGCTAGAAGGATCAATCCTTGTTGCTTTCATATTCAAAATTCACTACAAAGCCATGTTCTCAGCCTTTACCAGCAAACACAAATTCCAATCTCAAAAAGAAGAAACACTCCTTCTACAAATAAATTTATCCCGCTCAAACACTATTGTCCCAAAAGCAATCCAATGGAAAGATATATCCCTTCTAGAAAATTGGATTCTCGAAGGTGCAGCACTACCAGAATTACCCAAACTACCTCAACCCAATGTCCAAATTAAAAACATTACCCAGTACACAAATGACAAAGTCATATTGTCTTTCCATCGACACTCTACAAGTTCCAGATTGTTAGAAGACTCTTCTTCTTCTAGTACAATAGATCTGGGAAGAATTTTCAAAATCCCTTATATATATATATATATATATTGGGGTGAAGTTTTGTTGGAGATCAGTAGAGAAATAGAGATATGTCTAGTAAATTGACAGTGCAAAAATATACTGGTGGAAGTAATTGTTGCTAATTGTTGTTGTGGTGACCTTTGAAAAATAGAGGAAAATAGTAGATATTTTCCACGTTGTTTTTTTTTTTGATGTGGAAAAGTCTAGTTTAATGAAAAGTAGCCGCTATCTAATATTATGGTCAATAAAAAATTATAACCAGCCAACAAAAATTATATATTATAGTATTACCCTTAAAATATTATACCTAAAGTAGAC
>Ga0325402_1005755_pt1 | contig 11641 bp, 10 predicted proteins | sample PopdelMetagenome_22_FD_207212 | JGI IMG/M metagenome (GOLD analysis project Ga0325402, IMG submission 207212) | Populus deltoides microbial communities from Bellville, Georgia, United States - Xylem-PdKOR-R3 | ecosystem: Host-associated > Plants > Phyllosphere > Stem > Wood/Secondary xylem...
AACATTTGAACAAAGTGACACAAGCTGCGGACAGCTTGTATGTTAATCTTGATGAAATTATCTAGTTCTTAAAGCTACCATTAAATTGAATCATTAGTGCGGACACTTTGATTGTTTGTTGGTTAGAATTAGTTATACGGCGGATCCGTTAATTAATCAACGTTAAGAAAAGATAAAATTTCAGAATATAAACTGCAATTTTCGTTTCAAGGATCGGTTCTAATTTCCGTAGGTGGATATGTGCTTGTAACCAAGATTTGTTTTCTTGATAAGTTTTGGTTTTAATTGATTTTGTTTGCTAGTTTAATTGCTGCCATAGTTTAGATAATCACAAACCAAATCCCCCCAATTACATAACGTACAACATAAAAATCTAACTTGAAACTTCCTTGTGGGATCGACCCCTTGCTTGCTCTATACTATCTTGTGTGTTTTAAGCTAGGGTAATTAATTTGTGCGACCGCGACATCGCAATAAGTACATTCAAAGCTGAGCCATTGTCCACCAATACCTTACTGATGGTGCAATCTTGGCATCTTACTATAATGTATAGAGGTTTGTTGTGACCACTAGCATCGAGCTCATCTTTGGTGAAGTACAACTAGTTGATTGCTTGGATTCTTCTAACCAAATGCTCCATGGTTTGTTGGGTCATGTCTTGAGGAACATATGCCTCGTTCATAACTTTTTGCAGGGCGTTGCAATGGGGCTCGAAACTCAAGAAAGAGACATGAGGGATATCTTGGCAAGGGTTTTCTTCAGCTGTTATACCACGTTGTACTCGTTGTGCTTCATTAGTGTTGTTACCCATTTTTGGATTCCCATAAAAAAATGAGAAAATACAAAAAAAAATATCAAAAAAATATTCAGAAGAAATCTAAAAAATAATAGGAGTGAGAAAATGATGTTGGAATGCCGAAAAAATGCCAAAATTGGTTGAGGAGGTTCAAAAATGCAAAAGTTTGAAATTTGACAGTGAGAGTCCTGTTGACAAGAAAAGTTCAATTTGAGGAAGAAAAGTCCAAAATCAGATGTTTATGGACTCAATTAAATCTTATCTAAGGTTTAATTGAATTTATGAAGGTTTTGATTGCAAGAAAAATTGATTTTTAAGTCAATTTAGGTTTTTATTGGATGAAATTAAAGTTCTGGGGTCTAATTATAATTTTGAAGAGTTAATTTGGTCAAATCAGGGGTTTAATTGTATAATTATTGAAGTTTGATGGCCAATTAGGGATTTGATTGAAACAATTTGAAACCATGGACCATACCGGAAAAGGCACTAGAATCAAGGGATCTAATTATAATTTATCCGGGGTTTGATTACAAGATTGCAAAAACATCCAAGGACCAAATCAGAAATATCATTTAAATTTGCAAAACGGTGCCGTTTTACTGAACAATGTTCACTGCTTTCTTCATCAACAACGATTTCATACAGCAGCTGGCTGTTCACTGTTCACTGTTCACTATCTTCTTCATCAGTAACGGTTCCATGTAGCTAGCTGTGAGACATTACAACAGCATCAACGCTAATTCATTTTAATTATAGGGCATATGTCACGGCTGCCATCCCTCTGCAAACGTTAACAAGCTGGCCGTTACTAGCACAAGGTCTCTTGCCTATAAAAGAAGGAGAAACAGAGGGGCAAATGGAGGAGGAAAACGAGGGGGGAAACAGAGGGAGGGAAAAAGATAAAAAAAAAAATACAGAAAGGAATAGAGAAAAAAGAAGATGGGAAAGATATGAAAACAGGGAGGAGCTTGTTTTAAAGCAGGGGAAGAACCGCTGCCATTCTCCATCACAACCGCACCAGCACTGCCAACACCATCATCAGCTCATCATCTTCTTCATCCCAGCAACCACACCAAGAATCGCTGCCATTCTCCATCACAACCGCACCAGCACTGCCAACGCCATTTTCAGCTCATCATCTTCTTCATCCCAGCAGCCACACCAAGAACCGTTGAGAAGGGAATACATGAGAGAAAGGCAGAAAGAAAACGGGGAGAAAAAGAGGAGGAGATGAGATAGAGCAGACAAAGAGAAAAAAAGAAAGGAGAGCAGAACAGGCAAGACAGAGGGGAAAAGACAGAGGAACATGAGAGAAAAAAAAAGAGGAGAATGAATAGGGAAAGGGGAGGAAAAGAACAGAGGAGGAGTAGAGAAGGGAGAGGAGGAGAAAACGAGAGAGACAGGGCAAAAGAGAAAACAGAGAAACCAATAGAAAGAGAAGCAAATAAATAGAAATAAAAAAAAAACAAAGAATACAGGGAGGAAGGAGAAGACAGAGACGAAAGGGAAGGAACCGAGGTCGCATGTTGTTGCCTTCATTGCTTCCAGTTAAACTTCTCCAACTTTTCAGATAATGCACAAACACTGTGCACTTGAAGATTAATTACACTATGACTGTAGCAGGCATGCATGAATTGTTCACGCACGCTTGCGGGTAGAAACCAGCTGGGTCCGGCTTGCCACATGGCCAGGCTAGACCCAACCCGGAAAAAAATCAAAATTATTTCAAAAAAATCTTTGATTTTTCATAAATTTTTTACTGCATTTTAATTAATATCAGTTTGTATTTTTATATTGTAAAGATACAAATCCGGTATTAAAATACCTAATTTTTGTCAAAACATTGAAAAAATAAAACATATATATTTTTATGCATACTGTCAAGTCTCTAAAAAATAAAAGAAAAAAGATCATATTGTATCTTCATAAAAAAAAAAGGTTTTAGCATGCATTTTGGCTTTAATAACCAGTTTATTAAAATCATGAGAACTAGCCAATATTTCAAAAATTCCAAAAAAATTATTTTATTTTCTTTTAATATCTGGGGTTACGACCTTATAAGTAAGATGTATTTCGGATATTAAATTCTTTTATTAACGTTAGAACGATTAGGTTTTATCCGTTAAAACAAGGACCTCCTTACCGAGGAGAACTTTTCTTAAACCATAGACGGACTAACAACTAGAAAACACGACAAGACCTTAGATTTTATCATACAATAAAACAATGCAGCCTACTTTCGGTAGGGCATATTTGGGGTGCTAATACCTTCCCTTTATGCAACTAGTCCCATACCCCATCTCTGAGACCAGTTAGGGTTCCTAGTAACCAAAATACTTGGTGGCGACTCTCATTTTAATTTTTCCACTAATAAAAGACAAGAATTCCTTGTCTCCCACATTGCCTGATTAGATAATACAATTATGAGGGTGGATGTTTTCGCGGCGCATACGTGCGACAATTAGCTTTAGAAATTCATCTATCTCCTCCTCGCTTATCGGTTTTTTACCTCTATATCTTTAGTAGCTTCCATAACTTCCTTGCCATTGGCCTTTTGTTGTTTCTCTAGTTCTTCAAGTGTAAAGCACCTACAACTCCAAGTTAATCTGCCAATCTCAGTTTCCAAAAATGAGGAGCCTTTGTAATTATACAGCAGCGTATTATAGTTTTTATTATGGGTAAAAGCGGGCCTTGTCAGGATGAGTTTTGGTGGTCCGTTTCTAGTAAGCTAGATTTTACACGCTTCTAGTTTTCCTCTTTGGAAAAATATCATACTAACAACCTCATATCCTTCCCTCTCCTCAGTCTATAGAAGACCAAGAGTCATCAATTATGCTACCTTCTGATGAAACTCTCCATATTCTTCTATGTCGTGTCTTGTGGCTTTGTGGAACCTATAAAAATGGTTTCCCATTCCTGTCATACTTCTTGTTGGCAAGTAACCAGCTTGCATCAACATGTCATATAATCTATCCATGGTTACTTTCGGAACCTACTTCTTCTTTTCTCCATATTGTACTGCATTTACCCCTCCACTACTAGAAGCATGATTGGGCAATGAGTTAGAATTGATGTTGGATGTATACTCGAAGGTTATCCACCTTGCTTTGAATAACTGCAAAAGCTTCTTTTTAAATGCAAAACAAGTATCAATATTGTGACTTGAATTTCTAGCATGGTATTCACAAATTAGCCTAGTTTGTACCAAATTGGGAAAGGTGGTTTAAATGGTGGAAAAGGAGGGGGGTTATATGACTTATGCTTGGTAGTTTTAAATACATTTCTTTTAAAGGCATTGGTAAAGGCTAGAGTTGCTCTTGTCTACTTTGGTATGTTCTTCTTGGTTACTTTCAATTTGGTCTTCAACGAGGTAGATGGGCTAGCTAGCTAAGAAGGACTTGGCAAAGCTGATGTTCGGTATTTTAGGAGGTTATGCTTAATAGCCTTGGTTGTGATAGCTTTAGACTTGTAAATCTTCTTACCCCTATACCCTTCTCTATATTGCTTACTTCAACATCTTTCTTTCTCCTTACAAACCTTTTTCTCTCAATAGGTTTCGATATTCTGTCAGCTCTTACCCCTTGCTCTATCCTTCGACGATAACAACAACATCACAAAAATGTTGAGTAAAGCTTCCCATCAAGTACTCATAGTATGGAGATTTGAAAGTATTGGCGATCAGAGTCACCATTTCTTTCTCCAATAAAGGCAGTTGCACATGTAACGCCTTGTTCTTCCATCTGCGAGCATACTCCCTCACTGTCTCTTTGTTGTTTTTCTCTATTATCATCAAACTTGTTCGATCTAGAGCGATATCAATGTTAAATTTGTATTGCTTCAAGAAAGCATCTGCAAGATGCTCCATTTCTTGACCCTGATATTATCTAACATCATATATCAACTTAGCACAAAACTTATCAAGCTATCTTGAAAGAAGAGTATAAGCAACTTGTCGTCGTGTATAACCTCCACCATTTTATTGCAATATGACCTTGGATATGTATTAGGGCATTCCAACCCTATGTACTTGACAAACTCTTATACCCTAAACTTCTTGGGTATCACTACATTTGGTACCAAGCATATGCCAGCTGCCCTGACCAGGTCATAGATGTTGAAACCCTCAACAACCCTCAACCTTTCTTCCCAAGCAGCCCACTTATCCTATTTGAGGTGACTAGAAGCTTTAATCCCTTGGGATTCTCCCATAGTCAAGTCTATAGTGGTTGGCATTTGAGCGGGTGTAGTCGAACGAGCCATCGGAATGCTTGTCATTCCTTGTGGTCTGGCAATGGGATTTATCTCTAGATTTTTTGGGTCCATAATGACTGGGATTGCTGATGGTGGTTACAAAGTCGGTTGTTGACTGGACATCCCTTCCCCTGATTATGCTTGTAAGAGTTGCTTAAGTAAGCTAGTCATATGAGCCATGTTACTTTTGATATCATCTAACTCTTTTTGGTAGTGAGCCTTGAAATGGGCTTTTTTTTTCATTCTCCATCTTTTTGTGAAGCCTTGTATTGTAAACCTTGGCAAAGGGGCCTATATTTCAAATGCCTTATTAGGCATATTTCAAGACTCAGAAATACAAATGTAAATAGATGTCTAGTTATGTGTGATGATGGGTTATACAAGTTTTCAGCATTGATATATGGTCGCCATTTGGGCGAGCTTTCCAATCCTTTTGTAATCATTGATGGAATTTGTCCCGAGTTGATGCTCAATAAATTTGTACTCGTTAATACATTATAGTATTTCAAAAAGGTTAGGTCTAAACCTTTTCATTAATATTCGATGTTAGCCATTACATTTATTCATCATCATTTATAAGGGAAAACACAAAGCCTCTAATTCTTATATTTCTAAGGAAAGCATCAGTTTTGGCTATACTTTGTTGATATCGATGGAGTTCTCTTCCTACTTGTTGAGCATTGAGACGAACCTTTTTAGCATAGATGAAAGCTCATTCATTCTGCTCGTCCGTGTTGCTTATCTTTTTCGAAAGTATCATGTTTCTTCTAGTCAGTTGATTGTTGTTGGTATCAATCATCTAATTATAGTGTTCTAGCAGCCCATTTTTCTCCTCTAAATGTTTTATTCTGATCTTTACCTTGTCAAACTTTCTTTTTATCAGGTCGATCTCTTTAGTTTGAGAATTATTGGCACCGTCTTCTTTTACTGTTACTTCAGCTAGCTCACTCTCAAGCATCACATGTTTCTTATATAATAGCTCGTACTACTTAATTTGACTTTTTAACTCTGCTTGGACCTTTGAAAACAAATAGGTGTTTTCTTGGCAATAATCGAAATTGGTCCTCGATGTCTTGAATTCAGCATTGGTTTGCACACAACTTGCTTCCAATTCTTCTCGCTCTTTCTTGGCTTGTTTTTTTTGCTATTCTTTCCCCTTTCAGTTGCATCTCCAAAGACACAATTCTTTGTTCCTTTTCCATTATTTGTTTTTCCATAAACTTCCTCAATTTCTCTTTGGTAAAGAGTTGTTCTTCAAGAGAAATCCTGGAGGTTTTACTGGAGCCTAATTTTACTTGGAGCTTCCCTAACTGTTCTATCAACTCTTCCTCATTGTTAACCCTCTTCCTCTTACTTAATTCATTTGTTTGCAAAGTTCTAGCTTCAAATCCAGGATTAACAGGGATAGAAACCAATGATAGACTTCTCCACTTCGGGTACTTTTTGGTAGTGATTGGGTCCCTCAAACCATTTGATTCTTTTTTATCAACATCAGCAGCTTTCAATCCTGTTTGATGTTTTTTATGACATCTAAAGTGGACTGGTATATAAATAACCTAGAAAATTATGATAATTTGGTGGTCCTTGGCACAAGTTGTATGCCTCCGAGCTGTCTGGCGACCAAAGCAAATGTGTAACTAACACCCGGTTATCCCAACCAAAGGTACCCATTGTCTTTGCCTATAACTCATTAGGCAATCTATTGCTCTCATCCATGGAGCTTTCCATTAAATTTCTCCTTGCATAATTCTTTAGAGTTTTGATTTCTATTTTTCTTTATTCAGGTCCTTCCACTCTTCTTTTTTTTCCAATTATTTCCAATGGTTTCTAAGTAAACCACCAGAAATTGTTAAATACTAACTTCTTGGTTTCTATATGGCTGATCAACCATATGTATAGCAGTTGTTCATGATAGCTTATTGCCCCCTTGCCAACCTTTCTACAATGATTGACTGTCAGGATTGTTCATGCGGGATTTATCTGATTGTTTTCTTATTCGATGAAAGTTATGCCCCCCTCTAAACTGATTACTCCGATTAAGTTTGGAAACAACACTAAACCTAAGATTCCCAAGGCGAGTATTATGCTATTTTCTTTAGTGAATAGGGTTACCCCTTCATCCTTCAAAGACTTCTTCTATTATCTTCCACTTCAAACCACAGTGCTTTTCTATGACATTTTATGCAGATCTAGGATCTTGGTCAACTTGGCTAAATTAGTTATCACGTTGTCGAGTTTTGGGTGAAGATAAACCTTGTATAGATCTCTAGGAAATTCTATGAGTAAACTATACTCCTCTAGATGGGACACACGTCTATGTCCCCAAAGGTGAAACAAACGTACTCGGGGTTCCAAAAATGCAACAGAGCTTTAATGGCTAAATTCTAGGTAGGCACCTTTGTAATTTCCACTAATCTCCCATATTTCTTAGAAAAATCATCTTCGTGAATGCTTCTTACATGCGAAAAGAGCTTTTTCAGGTCATTTTCAGAGCTACTTATGCTTTTTATGGGTGGCAACTTATTGTCATTTAGTCTTAGAAAATCCCCTTCTAACAACTACAGGGATTCAGATTCCAACCCATATTCAATAGAAGTTGTTTTCTTAATGGTGGCCATGTTATCAGTCCAGAATCTTGCAAGGTGAGATGCTCAAGGTTAAGTATGTCTTAATGCAACAAGGTTTATTAAAAAATGATACATCTTATGGATAGGTTCTAATTTCTCTACATGAGATAGGAAAAAGGCATTATCTAATCTTAAAAAGGGTTTCTTATTGTCCCAATGATCACCCTCGTGAAGGTAAAATGGGGGCTCATTAGGTAGTGGGATGACTTATGTACCAATCACGACCGGTTCAAGCACTTAACAAAGAGTTGGATGGTTTTGCGAACTTAAACCCTGACTGAAAGTCATAGGGCTTCCGTTACTCCCCCTCCTAACCTGAAGTTTCCCTATGTATCCCGGAGCAATGAAAAAGATGTATGAAATGCATGTTCACATTTGATATTTATGCATGTGCAAGCTAAAACATGTTATGCGTAAATAGAGTAAGGCAAACAAAACAAAACATGGAAATTTAAACATGTTGCAAAAACCCAAAACCATATAAAACACAAAACTCTGTTCAATACTATAAAACAATAAATCCTCAGTGGAGTCGTCATTTTATCGCACGTTGGCAAAAGACGATGGTGTTAAAAGGGCAGAAGGAGTTGCCACCTAGTTATTTGGTTCAAGGTCAGTAGGAAACCCGAGTGTACTAGTCTTGTTAGAGATTCGAGGGTAAGAGACTGGTAGTGGCTAGGAAAGATATTAGCACCCCTAGCGCCCCCTACCTGAGGTAGGCTACTTTGTGGTTTAAATGGTTTTCTGGCTGGTGGTCTATCTGTAGTTTAAGATTGAGATTTACTCGTATGAATAAACCTAGTATTTAAGAATTTATTATGGATTCGTGTACCCAAATAAATTCTTAGAAATTTGTTTTTTGTAATTTATGTATTACGGTGAAAAATACTCTCAATTAAAATTGATGAATATTTAGAATAACTCTTAGAATTTTCTAGTCAACTATGATATTTCAAATATTAGCCTCCTTTATAGGTTCAGCATTCTGTATCAGGATTTTTAACCATTAATTCTCATGAATTAAAAAAAATAATGGTTTATTAAAATATTAGCTAAATTCTCATGAATTTAATAAACTGGTTATTAAATCATAAACATTCAAATACATATTTTGAATTTTCATATGGAAATACTACGCAATATGATTTTCTTTGTATTTTTTAAACACTTGACCGAATGCAATACACAAAAATATATTTATCATTTTTTGTTACTTATGTTTTCATCTATAAAAAAAACAAGGTTTAAGAGGAATTTTTCTAAAAGGGGGGAAATCACTAAGAAAAAAGAAACCAAAAAAAGTTTTTCTTTGTTTTTTTTAATTTTTTATTATTATATGTATATTCTTTTTCCTTTTTTTTCTCTTTTTTTAGGAGGGGCCTGGTCAACCCGAATGGGTTGACCCGATCAAGTCAACCAAGAAACAGATCGAAGGAAAGAAAAGAAAACAAAACGGATCAAAAAGGATGAAAACACAAAAACTTACAAATTTTTTTACAGAAACATATCAAAACAGAAAAGACAAAAACAAACAGACGAATGTTCTTCATCTCCTCCCAAAACATAGTTCTCAATCTAGAGAGGATTTCAAGCAAAAAAGGGTATGTTTCTATTCACAAACCTTCCTAGATCAAGAATCAAGGGTTCAAAACTCTTGATGATTGACAAAATCACATGATTTTGCTCAAAAAAGAGTTTCAGTTTGAAAACCGATACCCTAGAATTAAACCTATTAAAACCTATTATTGATGCTAGAAATTCCCATATTATTTATCAAAGACAAAGGGTGTACCTATATGAAACAGAATTAAACTAAACAAGGTTTGGGATTAGCATTTAAGGTAAGATTCAACGAATTAATCTACCTTAAATGCAGAAAAGTTGCCTAGAAGCTGGCAGTTGAAAATGCGCCCAAAAAAGTCATTTATAGGCTTTAAAATGTGCCCTTCCTATCCCCATAAACCAAACTATTGACAAGGAACAAACTTATGGCTGAAGAAATGATTAGTACTTAAAAGTGCATTTTTATCAAGGTTTTATATCATCATTTTGCACTTGTATCAATAACTCCTTAACTAAAGCATGTTTTATAATAACAAGTCTAATACCATATGATATCTTTAATTTATGGTAAATGTTCATCTTAAATGCAGGCCTATCATATAAATAAAAGGATTGATTAATGAGTTTAAGTACTGAAATTGAAAGGACAAAGAGAGGGCCAAACTTAGAAAAGAGATGTTGGTTCAGTCCAAATTGGAACACTGTTCGGTTATCGAGTCATATTTGGAGCTGTAGATCTTAGATTTAGGTCTTCTTTATATGGATGGAAAGCTACGACATAGGCCTAAAACTTTTGTGAGGAGTCCAAGATTTAAAAAGGTCGTTTTCAATCCAAATTGTAGCAAAAACAGAGAAGTCTTAATCTGTCCTACAGCCCAGACACTGTTTAGTGTTCAGCCCATATCTCGAGTTCTAGAAGTCCAAATCACCTCAATTTTTTTCTTGGAAAGCTGAGCCAATGTCCTAGGACTTTCATGATTTAAGTCTGTTCAAATTCTGACGTTATCAATGACGATTGGTTCAGATAAGAAGATAAGGATTGTCACCAAGTCAAGATGTGGTCACCCACTCAACAATTAGTCATCAAATCAATAGTCCTAAATTTTGGCCTATAAAAGGAGGCATTTAACATGCATTAAGGCATCTTAGTTTTCAGATCAAGATCATGCTCTTGCTCTCTTTTTATATTTTTGTAATACTTAAGTTTTGTTTATATTAATATCTTGTTTATAGTTTTCATTTCCTTTCCTTTACTTAGTTAACTTATATCTTATTTATGTTTCTTTCTTTCATTATGTTTAGCTAAGTTTATTATGTCAAGGTGAAAAGGTTACACTAATGGTGTAAGAATAAGTATAGTATAAACTCAACATGGACCTTAATGTTTGATACTAACATGTTTTATATTTGTTATCTTATTCACTTTTAATACTTTACTTGTTAAATGGTTAATCTAGATTTATGTTGTATAACCTTTGGTACAACAAATACTTGGTACTTTCATAGCCCAAACGTATAACTGACACTTGTGCTATGAAAGAAACTTGATTTGTTGTTAACATAAGTTATAATCATGAATGTTTGACAACATTTACAAGTATTAGCATTATTCGAATAAGATAACTAATGTAATCATGTTAATAATTTATAATCCGATTGGAACCTCCTTTGTGTGTGGTTTCCAGTTGAGTAATAAGAGTTTATACTATACTTGTTTGAAATACCATTAGTGGATCCTCTAACCTTGACAATTATTTTTATCATTGTTTAATCCTTATATCAATATCACATCTCGAAGCTCTCTTTATTGTTGTTGTTGTTGTTGTTGTTGTTTATAATTTTTATAGTTAACCTCCTTGTGGTTCGACTCCAGTCTTGCCGGGTTATTTATTACTTCGACACTCCTGCACTTAGGAGAAGACATCAATCTTTTGGTCATGTCAAGTTTTTGGCGCCGTTGCTAGGAAGGTAAATTCTTGTATAAATTATAGTACTTATTTTATTTTCTCTTTTCACTTTTCATTTTATCTAACTTTTGTTTCTTTTTCTTTTCTTTTCTTCCTTTTATTCTCTTCCTACACATGCATGACAGTTTGGTCACGTACATTAAGTGGTAGACTTTATAGGGTATCCTCATCATTTTCAGAAAATATGGCCGAAAAAGATAATCAGTCGCTTCATAATGAGAATAATGAGAATAATCGTGTGAGAACACTTAGAGACCACATGAATCCCACAAGAACAAGTGCACCCTCATGCATAATTTTTCCTCTTGACGCATCTCATTTTAATTTTAAGCTAGGCATTATTCAACTTTTACCTTCTTTTCATGGCTTAGATTTAGAAAATCCATACTTGCATTTAAGGGAATTTGAGGAGGTCTGTAACATCTATAATGACTTAA
>Ga0325402_1005757_pt1 | contig 11639 bp, 16 predicted proteins | sample PopdelMetagenome_22_FD_207212 | JGI IMG/M metagenome (GOLD analysis project Ga0325402, IMG submission 207212) | Populus deltoides microbial communities from Bellville, Georgia, United States - Xylem-PdKOR-R3 | ecosystem: Host-associated > Plants > Phyllosphere > Stem > Wood/Secondary xylem...
ATTCCTGAGAAGAGGTGATGTTATGGATTAAAATCCTTTCCAAACAATAATCATACATATAAACCAGTTCATCATGCATCTGCAATAGAAATCATATCTAGATGTTATCCACCTGTCGATGTTGCTGAGTATGGATTGAGGTGGTAGTTTCTAGTATGTTGAGGCTAAGATGTTTACAATTCCTAAGGAGATTACAGCAACAACAACCAAGTGGTCTAGGAGATTTTGTGGAGTTTGGATTTTGACAGCAAGGAAACTTCTTTAGAATACATTAGAGAACAATCAAGCCTTGTGTCATTGCAAGAACGCATGAAGAAGATAAGCAAATGTTCAGCAGGGTTTCTGTGCATTATTCCATTGAACATAAGTAACTTCAGAGAACATAGATGTAATTCTTCACGTTGTGATGATTAGCAACATCATGAACTCCAATGATTATTTTTTTAAAAATGTTATCATTTTTTTTAATTTGTCTTAAGCGACTTTGTTTCAGTTTTGTTTTTTAAAAAATCACAAATAATATCACTTTGAGATTGACTCGGTGACCTGGGCTCCTAGCTGGGGTGGACAACCATGATTTCTATGCAAGGAACAAATGAACGATATGCACAGGCCTCCTGGACAATTTGGCAATTATTTAATGAAAAGATGGAAAAAGAAAAATAGAAGGAAAATAAAATTTAAGAGGAATAACAACAAAGAGAATCTTAATGACGCTTATTTTCACGGCTTCGTTGTAATTAAGACCAGTCTTGAGAGCTTGAATGGTGATAACATGCTATCGACAATGCTGGTGGCGAAAAGGGTTGCTGGAATGCTATTATTGAAGAAGCTATTTCGCATCAAGCCACAAGCTTCCAGCCCTTTGTTTTTGGTTTCGTTAGATTTTCAAACACCGACCCTCTCTTAGTTCATTACAGTTCGACTCATTGTTTTAAAAGTCGGCCCGATCCGATAGATTAACCTGGTGTCCTGAGGTCTTGGTTGGGTCAGGTTTCAAAAAAAATAGAGGAAGAATGAACCTAGTATGACCCGGTCAAGAATCCAAGTTGACCTGTGACCCAAGAAAACCCAATCAAAACTCGGTCAAAACAAGATAAAAGTGTTATTGCTCATTCCACTCCCAGGTTGAAGAGCATTACAGATTCAGGAATAACAATACATCAACAACATTAGTCTTGAAACCATTGTTCCTAATTCATCTGTAATTTAGCAAGACTAACTTGAGAAAACATGAACACTGCTCAGGTTAATATCGCAGCCTGCTATAACCTTGCACAATGAACTCTTAATTTATGCTCAATTCTTCATCACTGACTTCTACCAAGAGCACAAAATAACTACATCTGCTCAAGTATAATACTAACTCAAAAATCTGCGTTTTATAGTTTTCTATCCTGATAGTAACCTAGCTCCTTCGAGAGGCTGAGCCGAACCCAGCATCCGGATGCAAGTATGCAACACATAAAAGCATTCCATCAAACTTGAAAAACAAAAAAGATTGACAGAATTAGAGGGTCACACTTCATCACCAATTATTAGAAATCTACAATAGAATTGTGTTGTGCCTGAAAAGAAAGATCGAAAAGCAGATCAAAACCCCAAGACCAATTTGTTCTTTGCTGCTGCTATAACAAGACAAACAAAAAAAGAAAAAAAGGCACAGACACAGTTTTTACTGCACAGCTCGAAAATGTTGGAAATAAAAGCGAAAACAAAGAAGAAGGAGGAATTGGAAGGATAAATGGTAGAGCTACAGCTAAATACCTGAGGCAAATCTTGTTATATTTTCTTGTTGTTCTACTCACCTTTTATAGTACAAGGAAGAGTAAAAAAACTACAACTTAATTAATGAAGAAGTAGAAACACTTCCTCTTAATAAAAGATTACTGAAAAAGACCATAAAAGCTAATAAAAGATATTGAAAGTTACAAATTATATTTAACTCCCCCTTTTAATTTGTAATCTTAAAAAATTCCTTGAATTGTTGAAACTTCTCAGCCGGAACAGCTTTGGTGAGAACGTCTGCAGGTTGATCATAAGTGTTGATAAATTTTAGCTGGATCTCCTTCTTGTTGACCATCTCTCTAATGAAATGATGTCTTAACTCTATGTGTTTTGATCTTGCATGAAAAACAAGATTCTTGGTCACAACAATGGTTGACATATTATCACAGAAAATAGTGGTAGGATCAAGAATATTTTGCTACAGATCACAAAGGATTCTTCTCAACCAAACTGACAGAAAAACGGCTTCATTTGCTGCAATATACTCTGCCTCTGCAGAAGATAAGGCTATAGAACTCTGCTTCCTTGAACACCAAGAGATTACATTTGTTCCAAGACAAAACACATATCCAGATGTACTCTTCCTATCATCATAGCTTCCTGCCCAATCACTATCAGAATAGCCGATCAACATGTTTTCATCTTGTTGTTTATACAAGATTCCATGATTCTTAGTTCCTTGAAGATATCGCAAGATCCTCTAAGCTGCTTCAAGGTGAAGTTTGCTGGGATTCTCCATAAATCTAGAGATAATATTGACAGAATAAAGAATATCAGGTCTTGAATTTGTGAGGTAGATTAAGGACCCAACAAGGCTTCTGAAATACTTTGAATCAATCTTTGCTGCACCATCATCTTGCAGTAATTTCTCATTTGCTGCCATTGGAGATGTTACTGGTTTACACTTTGACATGTGGAATTTTTTTAAGAGATCTGTAACATACTTCTCTTGTGAAATAAAGATTTTTCCTGGAGATTGCTTCACTTGAATACCAAGAAAATATCTCATTAAACCAAGATCTGAAATTTTGAATTCTTTCATCATAGTAGTCTTGAATTCTGCAACCATATTCTTACTTGTTCCTGCATAAATCAGATTATCAACATAGAGACAAACCATTAGAAAATCTTCTCCTTTCTTCTTTATATAGAGTGATGGTTCGGATTGACTTCTGCTGAAACCATTCTGATGAAGATAAAGATCAATTTTATGATTCCACGCTCTTGGAGCCTGTTTTAATCCATATAGGGCCTTATAAAGTATGTTGACTTTATCTTTTTCTCCTTTTAATTCATATCCAGGAGGCTGCTGAACATAGACTTCCTTTTGCAATTCACCATTAAGAAACGCTAACTTAACATCAGGCTGAAACACATGCAACTGAAGTTGTGCGGATAAAGCAAGAACAATTCTGATAGTTTCCATCCTTGCAACAGGTGCAAAGGTTTCTGTAAATCAACTCCATGCTGCTGAGAATAACCTTTAGCAACAATTCTAGCCTTATGCTTCTGAATGCTGCCATCTTCATTGTATTTAATCTTGAACACCCATTTTAATCCCACTGCTTTCTTCTTCTTTGGCATATTAACCAACTTCCATGTCTGATTCTTTTCAATACTTATCATCTCTTCATTCATAGCTTTCCTCCATTCTTCTTTTTTTACTGCTTCTTTAAAATTCTGAGGTTCACCTGAAAAGAATGCAACATGACAATAGTTGTATATGTCAGTTAATGAACGAACTCTTTTGGGAGAAGTTTCTGAGTCTGATTCATCAATAGAACTTGATGAGCTTCCTCTATTCTGCAAAATTGAACCAGTTCTGTTTTGAGAATTGGAAACATCATGCTGCTTTAAAGCTTGAGGTAACTCCAGAATTGTCGTTTCAGGATTGATAGAATCATCCCATTTCCAAGCAGCAGTTTCATCAAAGATAACATCTCTGGACAACAGTAACTGATCCTTTTTAGGGTTGAAAAGTAGAAAACCTTTTGATTCATCACTATAACCAATGAATATAAATTTCTCCCCTTTCTCATCAAACTTGTCTCTACTTTGAGAAGGAATAAGAGCATAAGCAATGCTTCCAAAAACTTTAAGATGGCTGACATCAGGCTTTCTCTTGTGTCGTGCTTTAAATGGAGTTTGATTTCTGACTGCCTTTGTTGGAGAGCGATTGAGAATGTAAGCTGCAGTATTAACAGCTTCTGCTCAAAATTTGTTAGGAAGTCCTTTTCCTTTTAGCATGCTTCTTGCCATTTCTTTAATAGTTCTGTTCTTCCTCTCTACAACTCCATTATGCTGAGGTGTATGTCTGACTGTAAGTTTCCTTTGAATGTCATTCTCTTTGCAATAATCAAGAAAAGGCTTGTAAATGAACTCTCCTCCACAGAGTCCTTAGAATCTTTATTTGGCACCCACTTTGCTTTTCTATAAGAGCTTTAAATTGCAGAAAGACAGAGAAAACATCTGATTTGTTGTTAAGAAAATAGATCCAGATCATTCTGGAAAAATCATTAACAAAAAGTAGGAAATATCTCTTATTATTTAGAGATGGTGTACGCGTAGGACCACAAATGTCTGCATGAACCAATTCAAGTGGTGCTTTGGCTCTCCAGACTGTCTTTGGAAAAGGAAATCGATGCATTTTTCCATACACACATCCTTCACAAATCCCAACTTGATTCTGGATAGAAGGCAAACCAGAGACCAAATCTTTCTTCTTCAATAACTGCAACCCATTGTAATTTAAGTGTCCATATCTTAAGTACCAAAGTTGAGAATCATCAAGATGTTCACTCCTCGTAGCAACATGATAAAGCGATTTCATGTTAAAAAGAAAGATATTATTAGAACTCATCTTGACCACAACTACTTTCTGATTTGTGTTCTTATTATAAATCTCACACTGAGCATGATCAAAAATCAGTCTATAACCTCTTCTCATTATTTGTCCCACACTCAATAGATTCTGACCAATGCTAGGATAGTAAAACACATAATGAATGCATTTTTTATTACCTTTATTTGAGTGGATTGCAACATCACCTCTTTCTTTGATCTCTACCCTTTTGTTGTCGCCAAGTTCAATATGAGAAGAAAACTCTTCATCAAGAGTTTCAAAGCTTGAGCGATCACCAGTAATATGATGACTACAACCACTATCAAGATACCATACTTCTTCTTCTTTGTGTTCTACATTCATACAGGAATAGAACAATTGATCTTCTTCCTTTGAAAAATTTGCAGTATTGTTCTCTCCATAGTCATCTTCCTTATCTTTAAGCCAGCAGTTTCTGATAGAGTGAGTGGAATTTTTACATCTGGTGCACTTGTAGAAACAATCTTGAGTTTCATGACCAGTTCTCTTGCAAATAGAGCAATAGGAATTGCTGCCTATTCTTGGTTGAAAATTCGCTCTTCCTCTTCCTCTACTCCTACTTCTACCTCTGCTGTGATTCTGACTTTCTCCTGCTCTTCCATATGAGTCTTTTCTGTAAAATGATCTTCCTCCTCTCTGATGATAAAAACTTGCTCCTCTCCTGCCAGAAAAATTGGCTTTGATATGAAAAGCCTGCTCCATTGGTTGCTTGCTATACTGGTTCACCCTTTGTTCATGTGCTTCTAAAGATCCCATCAATTCATGAATTGAAAGTTTTGACAAATCTTTTTTTCTTCAATAACAACAACTATATGTTCAAATTTTTGTGGCAAACTCCTAAGAATCTTCTCTGTAATTCTTTTATCTGAAATATTGTCTCCATAACTTCTGATTTGATTGATAATTTCAGTGGCTCTATAAAAGAAGTCTTTAACCAACTCACTATCCTTCATTGTAAGATTTTCAAACTCTCTCCATAAATTCTGTAGCCGAATAGAAATGGCTTTCTAAGAGCTTTGAAATTTATTTCTCAATATCTCTCATGCTTCTCTTGCCTTCTTAATAGAGAAGATCCTGGGATAGATTGATTTGCTTACTCATTGCTGTATTATTCTCAAGGCAATTGCATTTCTCTGCACATTCTGCTTGTAATCTTTTGCGTCTTCTTCAGACCAAGAAGCAAAAGATCCTTCCTGGGGTGGTTCTGCAAACCCCTCATCAACTAATGTCCATAAGTCTTGTGAAATGAAGATAGTCTCCATTTGAGAACTCCAGTATTCATAATGATATCCAACAAAGATAGGAATCTGCGTGGTTGTATAGGAGAAGGTAGAAATACTAGATGAAGAAGCAATAAAAGAAACCAAATGGCTCTGATACCAAATCTGTTGGAAATAAAAGCGGAAACAAAAAAGAAGGAGGAATTGGAAGGATAAATGGTAGAGCTACAACTCAATACATGAGGCAAATCTTGTTATATTTTCTTGTTGTTCTACTCACATTTTATAGTACAAGGAAGAGTAAAAAAACTATAACTTAATTAATAAAGAAGTAGAAACACTTCCTCTTAATAAAAGACCATAAAAGCTAATAAAAGATAACTAAAAAAGACCATAAAAGATAATAAAATATATTAAAAGTTACAAATTATATTTAACAGAAAACTCCATATCATTGCTACTGCCAATGTTGACATACCAAATATCCATCTTCAACACATTCAGTACTCAATACCATTGTAAAAAATACTTAATTAGCTGAAGCAGCAGCAACATCAGTAGACACACCAGAAGACACAACGTTGATAGTCTCCAGTAGCATCTTTAACTTGAAGTTATTTTCCTTCTCAAGGATCAACTCCTCCAATAGATTCTCTATTTTTTGCACCATCTGTGACACATCAACCCCCATTCATGACCGAACAATGATACCTTCTGCGTGCCCCTTTATTTCCACTAAATCCTTTAACTCTATTGTATCTGGATTAGAGGTCTCAATAGCTCCTTCTATTCCACTTATGTTTGTGCCAGCATGGTCTACCACTAATCCCTCCAAGTCACCTGACCCGCCCGGCGACTCACTTAACTCAATGTTGGTGTCCTTATCGATGATGGTTTCACCTCCAAAATGAACTGTTTTCACATCTGCGTCGGCGTAAAATCCTTGCTCTAGCTCGAGTTTACTCTCATTAAATTTCCAGCCATTGATCCTTCTGTTCTTCACAGCTGAACCCGCCGAGTTAGTTACGGTACCAGCAGCAATCTGGCTTGGTGTCCTATCATGCAAAGCCTTGCGTTCTTTGAATCTTTCTTCAATATTAGGCAACGTAAAGAAGAACACGTCGGAATGAAATTTAACCCGTGGCAGTTCTTGAAGAAAGGATACTCTAACAGCTGATCAGCAGAAGGCCTCCTTGAAGGGTCTTGATCGAGACAAGAAGCAACCATATCTTTGAACTCTTGAGAAAATAGGTTGCTCTTGAATATTTTCACGAGCTTCTTATTGCGCTTCTCATCATAATCGTAATCATGGTCATAGATGTTGGGTTATTGCCATTGCATGTGCACCAAATGGTTGGCACCAACCATTGACTATTGGCAGCCACCATTGTTGAATGAGCTGGAGACGGTGGCCACCATTATTGACCAAAGAACAAGTGGAGCAGCACCATGGATGCCAATAAATAGAGGCATACGGTTGAGAGCAAAATGAGAATGAGAGTGAGGGAAAGTAGAGCCAAAGATGTGAGAAATGTAGGAGAGAGTGGGCTGTCAAGGCAGCCAGCAGTAGCTGCCATTGCAGCACTGAGAAGAGAGAAATAGAGTGAGGTTGAGAGTTGCTAAAGAGGGGATGATTCCTCCTCCTCTATTGTTGTAAATCTTGTTCTCTCCCTATATAATCAAATGGCTTCTCCCGTGGATGTAGGCGGTTTGCCGAACCACGTTAAATATTGTGTCAGTGTGCTTAGCCTCTAATGGGCAAATATCAGAACATCATCGGTCGGAATTCCCTACAATTGGTATCAGAGCTGATGGTTTAAAGTGGTGTTTGATTTTTGCTAAAAAATGAAAGTTGTCAAAATTGTGTTTTGACCATACCACCATATAGAGGAGGAAGAGATGAAGCCACTGGTGAAAATGGCGTCAAAATCGGACGTCGGGCATGGCCGCACGCGCCATCACTCTCCGGTGATTCGTCTGCCCACGCGCGCAGACGCGCCCCACGCGTGCCACGCGTCTTCTTCACCCGGATGGGCTGACTCGACCCGAATACCAGTTGACCCGACCCATGTGACTGACCTAGATAATGATGATGTCAACCTGACGTAATAGTGACATCAGCATGCACAGTAGGCATGCCAGGATGACGTTAGCATGATGCAAGTGTGACATCATCATACACAGTCAGTGTGCTATGTCAGCGACCAGTCAGCTGACACGTCAGCACATTGGGACCCACTTGCCACGTCATCAGCCGCGAGCCGAGCCGAGTTGGAGCCGAGCCGCGAGCTGAGGGATAGGATCCAGTGTGTGTAAGCCTATGTGAAACCGAATATGAGATTGAATCTGGGCCGTTAATCAGGCCAGAATTGTTTTGATCAAATCTTAGCCGTCCGAAATGCGATTTGGATGATTTTAGACTTGTTTCTAGCAACTTTGATCGTTCTGGATGCAATGGTATGGTCCGATCATTGAGATTAAGACCGAAAGTGGTGGTGGTGAATTATTAAAGAGAGATTGCCCGATTAGGAGGCATCTGAAGGTCATCATGGTGGTCGATGGAGATGAAGAAGTTGAAAGTGCACATGTTTTCCCAATTACATGTGTTAAACTGCTAAGTGGGGAGAAATTTTAATTGCCTTGAGGGAAGGCAAAATTGGGATACTCTGGACACCCAATCATGTGGACGATTTGAAGTGGAGAGTGGAAATTGACGAAGACCAATCTTGACGAATCTAAGAAATGGTAGTCTCGCTAGATGTTGAGAAATCAGGTGTAAAACCAAGAATTCCAGGTCACTTGTAAAGGAAAGCCGCAACAGAGCTAGCAAATGGTTGTATATACGGAAAGACAGTGCAATGGATAGATATGGCATAAGAAGTTCTGGCTAGGAGATTGGGTTTTAAGCGGGACCAGTGTGACCCCTCCAAATCTTTCCTTGGAACTTGCTTAGTTGAAGGATCATCCATACAGTACTATTTTTATATATGTAATAGTTTGTAATGAAACTGTTGAAGACTAGCAGGATGATGACATAAAGGAACAGTTGGGTTCTGTATGTTCAAGGATCTGATGGAGTGGTGATTTCTCCAAAGAAGTTAGATTCGGTGACTGTAATTTCTCGAAGGGAGAATTGATGAAGACCCTGATAATGGAAAAGAAATACAGTAAGGGGATTAAGATTGGCACCCTATTTTGACTTGGATAAATGTTGTGACAGGATGAACTGCTGTCAAATATAAAAGCAAAGAATAGGGAGAAATCTGGAGAACCGAAATTGCATGAGAGCATACAGAGATTGTGCAGGAGTACCTGTAGGATCCAATGAGGTACTGTAATGAGATGATAGGTGCAAGGAGAAGAAGAGTTCCCAGATGAAGCTCAGAGCAGAGACTGTGTGAAAAAAGTTGTACAACAGAAAGTCTCTTGTGCTCTTGATAAAGGCAACAAGCGAGGACCTTTCCAATACATGCAAGGATGGAAAGATGAGCTGTTGTAGAAGCACCTAATTAAGGGGGTGCGACCGCCGATGAAAGGCGAAGACACCAAAGAGAGTTGGTTTGGGTGGAGCTATCAAGCAGAAAGGCATAGAAGCTCCAAACATAGAAAATGAGATGGAAGGTTGCGAAGAGTGCACCGCAACTCTCTCTTTCTATGTGATCAGTGGCAGTGATCTCTCCCAAGTCCACATGGTGGTAGAGAATCTTGGAGCCACTAGAGACATCCCCGATGAAGGAGGATGTGACCGCTTCATAACGGACGGAGACACCTCAGGCAGAAGGTGTGTGGGCCATGAAACGAGCCCAAGTACAAATCGACGCATGACAACAAGCGAAGACACCTCAAGAGAAGGTGTGAGGACCATGATATAAGTCCAAGTTCAGACCGTCTCATGACGACAGGCGGAGACACCTCAGATGGAAGGTGTGAGGACCATGATATGAGTCCATGTTCAGACCGTCTCATGACGACAGGCGGAGACACCTCGGATGGAAGGTGTGAGGACCATGATATGAGTCCAAGATCAGACCGTCTCATAATGACAGGCGGAGACACCTCCGGAGAAAGTGTGAGGACCATGATATGAGTCCATATTCAGACCGTCTCATGATGACAGGCGGAGACACCTCGGATGGAAGGTGTGAGGACCATGATATGAGTCCAAGTTCAGACCATCTCATGATGACAGACGGAGACACCTCGGATGGAAGGTGTGAGGACCATGATATGAGTCCAAGATCAGACTGTCTCATGATGACAGGCGGAGACACCTCGGATGGAAGGTGTGAGGACCATGATATGAGTCCAAGATCAGACCGTCTCATGACGACAGGCGGAGACACCTCAGATGGAAGGTGTGAGGACCATGATATGAGTCCATGTTTAGACCGTCTCATGACGACAGACGGAGACACCTCGGATGGAAGGTGTGAGGACCATGATATGAGTCCAAGATCAGACCGTCTCATGATGACAGACGGAGACACCTCAGGAGAAGGTGTGAGGACCATGATAGGAGCCCAGTTCAGAACGCCCTAGAGCCGATGTAATGGCTGGATATAAGTGGACAAGTCTATAACCAATAAAGAGGCTATGATGAGTATGGAGACAAATGCAGGATTGACTTTCATGGATATTACCCCCATGCTAAAGATTAATGAGCTAGAAAACATTTGCCTTAGACAATAAATGGATGACTTGTGGAGCATTAAGGCGCGACTGCTATGAAGGAGCAGAGGGCATGAGCAGGTTTCGGGAACAAGTTGACTCTTGTCAAGGTGGTGAGCTCGGTAATGGCATTGTAATACTTAGAGTATGAAGATAGATATGGATCAACCTTTAATGGGCTGTCCCCATGGTTAAAGGTGGAGAGCTACCTGGACTTTTGAGACTAAGAGCGGGAAACTCACGGAGAAGTAAGGCGTGGTTCCTAGGGAGGAATAGAGGGCAGACGCAACTCCGGAATGAGTAGACTCTTGGAAGAGTGGTGAGCTCGTGATCACATTAAAATACTCGATGACTGTCGCACTTGGGAATATTCGTTTGAGGGGGTGTTGTAAGCCTTGGTGTAAGGCTTGATATATCATTCCGGGCCAAGCATGGTTGATATGCTTGAAGGGGGATGTTGTTCCAGAGACAAGCGTTAAACATTCTTCAGATGAGATATGACAAACCATCTGGTTGAAGTGATCCTTTGGAGTGAGCAAAAGGGTACTTGGATGACTTTGGTGATTGAAAGGTTTGGCAAGTACCTGTAAACTTGGCCACAGATGCTCTCGGAATGCCAAAGATGCTCTCAGAATGATAAGCCTGGAAGAGTTGCAAAATGTAAGCCTGTGCTGAAGAAGCAAGAGGACAATTGCCCCACATGAATGGCAAATGGGGTGATTGTTGGGTTGTTGCCATTGCATATGCAGCAAATGGTTGGCACCAACCATTGACTATTGGCAGCCACCATTATTGAATGAGCTGGAGACTGTGGCCACCATTATTGACTAAAGAACAAGTGGAGCAACACCATGGATGCCTATAAATAGAGGCATACGGTTGAGAGCAAAATGAGAATAAGAGTGAGGGAAAGTAGAGCCAAAGATGTGAGAAATGTAGGAGAGAGTGGGCTGTCAAGGCAGCCAGCAGTAGCTACCATTGCAGCACTGAGAAGAGAGAAATAGAGTGAGGTTGAGAGTTGCTAAAGAGAGGATGATTCCTCCTCCTCTATTGTTGTAAATCTTGTTCTCTCCCTATATAAT
>Ga0325402_1005758_pt1 | contig 11639 bp, 7 predicted proteins | sample PopdelMetagenome_22_FD_207212 | JGI IMG/M metagenome (GOLD analysis project Ga0325402, IMG submission 207212) | Populus deltoides microbial communities from Bellville, Georgia, United States - Xylem-PdKOR-R3 | ecosystem: Host-associated > Plants > Phyllosphere > Stem > Wood/Secondary xylem...
AAAGAATAATCTTAAATATTTTAAAATTAACTAACTTCAATCATTTTTTATGTATAATAATTAAATATTATTTAATTTTTAAATCATTCGGTAGTTATATTTACTAAAAAAGCGATATAATATTTTTATTATTCTTTATAATATTTATGTTTTTTATAAATAAAGAATTCATTTTATTTAATCTATTAAAAAATATTTAATAACAATCTTTAATATAGCATGGAAATAATTTCTCCATAATGCATATGCGTGAGCTTGCAAAGCAAAACAAACCCCAAAATATAAAATCGAACCAACATAAATTATAAAAATGAAAATAAAAAGAAATAAATTTTAATAATCAAAGCACAAAGAACAAAAAAAAACATAATGATTAGTAATATCATAACCTAATTTTACTAATTCATGAGTTGAACTTATATTATTAATTCTCATATTGAGTTAGGTTAAATGTTTTATTAATACAATAAATATTCATGAGTTAAACTTTTATTATTAATTCTCATTGGTTGAGATTAATTAAAACTAAAATTTGAGCTTAATAAATTAGCTCATAACCTATTATAAGCTATAACGAATAATATAGACTTAATACATTATCTGAATCAATTGTCTAAAATAATAAATAAAAAAGAATACAAAACATATAAAAAAATAATAATAAGTTATGAATAAAAAAAAAAACTCAGTCACAACACAACAAAACATATTCTAATAGAAAACTTGAATTGAACTATTGTAATTTCATTACTTTTACAAGAACATTATTCAATGTCAGCTATTTGAAAGCAACAATAACACACACTAATACAACATCTCCTGCAACTCATTTAAGCAATCAAAAAGTTGTCACGTATGTATAAATTTAAGTTTATAACAATTACTTAATAATGAAAACTTAAAATATAATTGTTTAACAATTCCTCGCTATTTTAAATTGTTATTACTGACCCATTATTCTCTAATATTTATGGCTAAACCAGCCCTCAAAAAAACATAAAGATTATAAAATATCTTTGTAAATTATAATTTAATAAGTTAATCTAAAATATTTATGAAATAATTAAAAGCTATATAGCCTTACAATAGTCTAAAACATATATTATTCTAGATTTTTTTAATTTTTCAAGATTATTTATCATCAATGAAAGATTTATTGGTGCTGGAGAAGAGCGAATCCAATTTTAGCAATAAATAAGAGCTTCAATAGTTACTAGATTCAATAAATTTCTAAAGAGATCTAGTACATGACCTATCTTATTAAAGGGAGGCAATTGCAGACCTATGAATAATTATGATATCTCTTGTAACTATAAAAAGTATTGGATATTTATAGCTATTAACTTTTCACCAAGTTAAAATATCAAATAAAGTATCACTTGTATCAATTTCCCAAGTATTTCTCCAATTCAAATATACTCTCCTCGTTATCCTCTTCCCTTAAATGCTTCTTGAATTGAAAGACTAATGCTTAATATAAATGATGCGCATTATGAGAATTATAATCCATCTTGTAAAACTAAATCTAATATGCAAAAGGATTCAGATGGTCCAATGACAATAGCGAGAGCGAAACAACTATAAAGGGCCTTAACGAGTCAAATTGAAATGATTGAAACTGCGTCGGAGTTAAAAATTAGCGATCAGTTTGAAATTGGTTCAAGGATATTTATTTGCCTACAATTGGAACTTGAAAATGGGAAAAGCCTTTAATGGTTCTTTTGATACTGGACTACTTGAATTTGGGTTGATATGCAAATAAGTGAAGAATTGAGGCTGTTTACGGTCAGAACAATAAATGAATTTGAACCCAAATTTGAAGTCATCCATTGCATGTGAAAACAAGACTAATCTAGGTGGATTTCAAGTTCAGAATGTGATCTTTCTAGATTGTCCAACCATGATTGTATTGGACTTTTGTGTAAGAAGATATTGTTGTTTTAAATTTGGTCTGTTTATGTTAGAAAGGTCAAAAAACGTGTGCTAGTTAATTTGTCTAGGTTAGTTTGTCAAATCTGTTTTTTAGGCTTGACTTCTGCCATGTTGAATTTTTCCTAACTTTTGAGGGATGTTCCAATTATAAATATAATATCAGAATATGTAATAAGGAACTTTTGGCCAAGATTGAAAAACTTAATTCACATAATTAAGACTTGTTCTTCCAAATTGATTTTGTGAAGAACCCTACCTAACTTATCACTCTTCAATCACAAAGAGTGTGGCGTCGAAATCCTAGATTGATCTTTGTGGCGTCCAGATCGACTTATCAAAGTATCATTCTAGTCTATCCTCCATCTTATTTACCTTGAAATCACTATAATCTAGCCTAAACATCAAAAGAAAGATAACACAACTAGACTCATCCTTCATCCATTTTCGTCAGATTCATTGTTGCCGATTTTCGAATCATTCACGGAACATCATTAATATACATCTTTTTCCACCTTATTAGCATTCAAATCTCGAGAAAGATTGTTTTTAACATAAGAATTTGCCACATATTTAATATCTTGGCTAGAATAGTAGGAAAAAATCCTCATGAGTATATCTTTTACCTTTTCCATCAACTCTTTAACCATGGAAACAAACTCATACACTTGACTTAACATAAAACTTCAAATATTTTAATTTGTAACAAGGATATAAAATAATTGCTACAAATAAAAGAGAATTTATAACCTTAATTCTTCCTTGATATTTATCAAACTTGCACATCATATCGGCTATAATTTCACCTGTTGAGAAATCTCCACTCTTAGACAACTTAGAAATATATGTTTGTATAAAGACTAGTTAATGAAAGAAAGAATTGCATATTATATGCAAATATCCGAAAAAAATTAAAATACTTCATAGAATATTTTTAGAAACTTTATGAGGATTCTTGTATTTTACCAATCTAAAATACTAGGAGGCCCTACGTGTTTCTTTTTGCCCTTTAAAACTACCTCTGAAAATAACATCAAATATCCAAGACCATCCTCCTCTAATCTATCAAACACTTTCTCTAATTTGCAATTGTATCTAACATCAAATAAGTGGAATCCCAACGAGTTAGGACATCTAAAAAAAACCTAAATTTTACTTTGAACCTTTAATTTTTCAATACATTTCTTAAAAGACACAGGCCTAGCATGAGAAGATCTTACAAACTTAATATTATTTTTAATTTTAATAATTGCCTCATCCATCTCATTTAACTCATCACCCACAACAAGAATGATAATATAAGCACAAAACGTAACATTGATACACTCATTATCTTTCAATTGTTAGTCATTCTTTTCAAAAAAGTAACGCATTCTTCTTAGAACTTGCATTATCTAATATGATTGTTAAAATTATGCCAATACCTCAATTAGTCAAATAATTGTTCAATGCTTTTCTAATGGTCTCAACCTTGTGATTTGGAACTTGATAAGAGTTTAAAGCCTTTTTATGCAACTTACAATCACTATCTACCCAATGAGTTATGACACACATGTAATTGATATTTTGGATGGAAGTCCAAGTGTCACTTATAAGACACACATACTTGTTTTTTTTATGGTTTTCTTTAACTTTTTCTTCTCTTTAGCATAAAGGTTTAGACAATCTCTTTGTAACAGTGATTTGAGAGGGAACATAAAATCCATATTGCATGGCTAAACAAAACTATTTAAATCCTAAACCTTTTTCAATCCTAAAAGGAAACTCATCATAAATAATTATCCTACCAAGTGTTTTTCTACAAGCTTCTTGACTAAAATTAATAACATGAAGAATATCCAGAGTTTCATCTTTAACCCCTTTAAAAGTTTGAGCCAATGTCTTTTGTTGTTTTATCATCAAACTTAAACCTACCAAGAAAATGTTTACATAATTTATTTAACTTTGTCCACAAATTACTACTAGTGCCAAGAGTCTTTGAGGCATATAGATAATCTTGTTTACAATACTTATATACAACTCTCCTTAATGATGGATCAAAAACCTCTATTATATCAAAGTGATGCCAAACTTTAAATATAGTTCTAAAGGCCATATTTCTTTTTTTGTTACCTTTGTTATAATAGCATTTGCATGAGTAGCTTAAACATGTTTGGTCTTTACTAGAGCAACAACATCATTCGCTGAAGGAAGAACAACATTATTCATTAAAGGATCGTTTGATAGATCAACATTGATTTCTTGAACATAAGGTCTTGTATTCTTCATCTAAAACAAAAAAAATTAATCAATTTCAGTTTAATATTGACATAAATCCCTTTGTTCATAAGAAGATAAAATCATAACAAAAAAGTCCAGCAAAGACATTAATTACATAATATAGATACAAAGAAAATTATATATAATTACACCATTTCTAAATTATAAAGTCTGAATTAGGGTACAAAAAAATGTTTATTTTAAAGCTGTTAAGTATGTGGAACTGGTTAGTTAAGGTTGCAACAACAAAGATGAGACATATGAATCTTTCCACACCTTTAACTCTCGTCAAAATCCCTAGGAGTATTAAAGGTTCTGTCAACTACTTTTGTCTCTTGCAAAGAATCGATCAAATTAAATTTTAGACTTCATAAGTAGGGTTTTGATTTAAAAAAAAAGAAGAAGATTTGATTGACAAGGAGGTATAGATGAGGGTTGTTAAAATCAAGTTTAGAATTTTGATTATAAAGATGAAAAAAAAGAATTGATAATTTTAGTTTGTTAAAATGGTGGCTAAAAAAGGTTGTTATTATCAACAAGATAGGGAGATAAGAGAATGAGAGGCTAAGCGGCGAGAGAGAAAAAACTGAATAAAGAGAAAAAGAAAAATATTTATACCAAGAACTTTCTATAATATAAGGTTAAATTGTTAGTAAATTGTATAAGATATACAAATTGAGCGATGTTAATCACATTTTAAAAATTATAACCTCTCAATTGACTTGTAATATCTATTTTTTAATTTTTTTTAAATTATTATTATTTGTAATGTAAATATTATCTAATTTTGATTAATTAAATCACATTAAATAATATAAATATTACATGTAAGCTGATTTTTGAACACCCCTTCTATAAAGTTGGGTGAACATGCTCGTATATGCATGAACAGTGGCATAACAGTAACTTCCTTCTTAGTTTAATTTTATTATTTATTAATTTTAATTCTAGTTTTCTTCACATATTTTTTAATCCATACTTTAACATCCTCTCACTTCCCATTTCCATTGGCTTATAAGCAGTTTGGCGGTGGTGATTGTTGAAAGGTAAGTTAGAAAAATGGCTGCAAAGGATGGAATTAGGAGTGGAAGGGAAGGTGAAGAAGAAGAGCATGTGTATAGGATAAGCACAGACAAAGAGTGGGAAGAGTTGCAGAGAAATGGATCTTGTTTTGGTGGACAACTTGACAAATCTTCTGGCTTCATCCATCTCAGCAAGCTCGACCAGGTCTCCTCCACCTCCGTCCCTTCTCTCTATAGATATTGCTCTTGTGCTTCGATTACTTGTCTAAAAATAATTTTGTAACCTCTCCATATTCATATTTTCATCATAGCATTGATCTTGGCAAGAATCGGGAAACAAAAACAGAAATCAGGCTCTTAATTACTCATTTATGTGCTTTTTCAAGAACTGGTAGAGGTTATGGAAAATCTTATGATTTATTTTAATGCGGGATTAGTTGATCAAAAATACTCAGTCGATGAAATGAGATATTTGGTGGTTTTGTTAGTATTCAGTATCCAAACTGCGGCTTGCTTCCCAAGATGACAATTTCTATTTTCTGATATCTATCCATTTTTTAGTGAGGGATGATTTACGGATACTCAACTATTTATGGGACGGTCTTTATATATATATATGCAGGTGATGTCAACGTTGCAAAACTTTTTCCTGAATACTAAGGTAGATTTGTATCTGCTTCAAATCGATGCTAAAAAGGTTTGCACTTTATCATTTTATGTTTATTATGTCTTTCATTGATTCGTCAGAGGTATAATTAAGCTATTAATAGGAAGGGAAAGAGTACAGATTTTCCATGTGATGCAATGTATAGCAAACTGAATTTCATGTTAGGGGATGATGAACAATTGTGACTTGGAAGTGTAGAAGTACTTTATGAATGCCAGCATCTAAGGATAAATTCTGATGAAAAGGTTATAGCTTTTCTGCCCAGTCTGCTCCATGTCTAACACTTATAACCCATTTTGAAGTTTTTAAGTTGTACTGTACTCTATTTGGCAGTTGAACTCAATCAACAATATGGTAAGTGGTTTATATTTCAATTTTGGATTTAAGTTTCCCCGTAATAAAAGTTTTAGATGAGGTTATCCCAAGTTTTTTTCTTTTGCTGGTTATAATTGAAAAAATCAGCTGTGCAGAAAAAAAGAAATACTAATCAGATATTGGACTGCACTTTTATCATCAGAATTCATGGAATAGCGCATGTTAGGTATTGCTTCCTGAGGGTTACTTCCAAACTCACCAACGAAGTCTCAGAAGGTTCAAGTTACTGAGACTTGGGTGCTAATGGAAGGACAGGCAGTCAAAACAGGAATGTGTAGAATTAGGAGTGGGGGGTCTTGGAAGTTCAGAACTCAGGCCACGATTCAAAAGGAATAAGGATTGAATGGCCAGCAATACTATGTTTTCAGGTGTTTTCAGGTCCTATTATGGAGTACATGAATCAGTTGGTTAAATGTATAGTTTCCTTTGTTTGAATTGATTATGAAGTCACATAGCAATAATACCGAAATTCGGATTACATAGTTGCAATGTTAATCCTTGGCAGTGCTAAAGTCTCATGATTTCAGTTCTACGCTGAAATATAGGTAATCTAATTAATGTGCATTTTTGTTGCAGCTCGGGGATGGATTGATATATGAAGTCGTGGATGGTACCAGCAACTTTCCTCATTTCTATGGCCCTTCTCGGAGTTTCAGTCCCCTCCCTCTAGACGTAGTTATCAAAGCAGAGAAGCTTGTTCTAGCAGATGGCCAGTTCAGTTGTAGTTTGCTGAACTAAGCTGCTCTACTTCGAGATTTAACATTTTTCTGTGCTGAAACAAAAAAAGAAAGATATTTGTGACCTAAATGGACCTATTGAAAGAGGCTCACTTTGATAATTCTTATGTTGTTTCAAGCATGGCCGTGAAAGTGAAATACTCTGTAGGCAATGAACTTTAGGTAGAAATCCATGATACAACAGATATGATCTAATATAATTTCTTGTGCTGTAAGAGGAAGTTTGGAATTGTCTGCCTGACCAAATTCACCTTGGAAAGCCCTTATGGTTATTGAATGGGATGGACGACGCAGTTCCATAATACTCCCAAGAACAAAGGGAGGAGGATTGGAGAGTTCCAAGTCCACCTCTTTACACCCACAAAAGCTGGGCGTATAATCTGGAGTTGGAACACGGTAGTTCAATGTCCATAACTCTTTTCATGCTAGGAAAAATGCCTACCAATTCTTGAGTGCATGTGAGCTGAAGATATCTGCCATATATATGCAGCAACCTAATAGTATTTTCCCATGGAAAGTCGGCTGTATTATCGGGTGTGTGAAAGAAGCAAGACAGCAGTATATACATTAAATAGATATAAAAGGTAAGCAAGGCATTCAAGTAGCGGGGATAGCTCAGTTGGGAGAGCGTCAGACTGAAGATCTGAAGGTCGCGTGTTCGATCCACGCTCACCGCATTTTACTTTTTGCCGTCTTGGGAATCACTGTTTGTCCAGAAGATGAGGGAAGTTCACGCTTCTTCTCGCTCTCCTTGCGTTCTTCTTTATAATCGGTTTGAGACATGGTATTAAAAGGTTTTCGAGATTTTTTTTTTGTTTGATATCATCATAGTGGTTGTTATTTAATATAATTTTTTGTTTAAAAATATATTATAATTTTTATTTAAAAATATATTAAAATAAAATTATTTTAAATATAATACATCAAAACAAGAAAATATATATAAAAAATTATTTTAAATAAAATTTTTCCAAACAAGGTAAACAATTGTAGTGCTACTAAAAAATATAGTTGACTAATCATCTAGGTGATGGCTCAGTGGTAAGAGTTTGGAACCAAGAGGTTTGCTTTCTTTGTGGTCTCAGGTTTAAGCTCTATGGTTGCTCATATGATGGCCACTGGAGACTTACATGGTCGTTAACTTCAAGACCTGTGGAATTAGTTAAAGTACACACAAGCTGACCCGAACACTCAGGTTAACCTTAAAAAAAAATAGTTGACTGCAAAATTATGAAGGGATAATCATAATGTTAATTTCTTGAACCAGATTTTATTAATAATTACAATTATTTTTTAATATATTTTTATTCAATAATATATTAAAATAATTTTTTTTATATCTATACATCAAAACTATAAAAACAATTATCAGCACCCCCATTTCAACATTGATGGTTCAATCATATGATCTCAATGAGTGTGACTTCTTTGCCATGAACTTTCTTTTGCTGGTGTTCAGCACAGGGAAAATAGATCGTTTGCCCACATTTTAGTTCTCTTGTGGGCCTGTGGCCAAGGTTGTTCTTCGGCGACGTTTTTGGAAAATTGGGTTCACGTGGATATATACAGTACTGCCATCTGTTACCATTTCTATTTTTGTAATAATTGGGGTTTCCAATGCCTTGGCCAGAAACCGTGACAGTAAGCACGCATGTGAAGGGAAGAGGGGAAAAGGAACTGCTACTTGTTTCTATATTTTGGTAAGAAAAATCAGTATTTTCTTATTTTTAATAATTATTGGAATATAGTTTTTTATCCTTATTTTTATTTCAATGCCAATCTTCTAATCATCCATGAGCTACTCAGTTATCGTTCTTTTCTGTGGTTATGATAAATTTAGTTTTGAGATTAAGAAAAATGTAAATAACACATAACAAGAAAAAGAAAAACAACAAGCAGAAAAATACAAGATTTTCAAAAAAATAAAAAAATCATATGAAAACTCTAATTCATAATTTTATTATAAAATATTTTTTTTCAATTTATTTAATTTCACTAAGAGGTTTATAACTTCTTAAATAAACCCAAAAAACTACACTAAACAAACTAAAAAACTTGAAAATAAAGGAAAAGGTAATGAATATCCTACACAAACTAGAAAAATAAAATTATTAAGCATATTATTTAATTTTATAAACTAAATAGGAAAAAATAAAAATATTATTTTAAAAAAAAAACTTTTGTATTAGTCTCCCTCTATTAAAAAAACTTGCCATCATATTTAAATTATTCTTGCCTCGATCATGTGGGTGTTCAATTAAGACTCTTCAACTTTTTTTTTTCAATCGCTTTGAATGTACAATAATTTTAAACATTAACTTTACTCTCTTCATTTTAAAATTTGTATAAGAAATAACAATTAACAAATTATTTTGCTTCCATTGGTTTCTATAGTAATATATTACAAACCCCAAAACTGTTTCATTAATATATATTGTATCTACATAACCCTTCAAAAGATCTACCTATGTGATTTCAATAAACTTGTAATAAAAAATATTAACATAATTTAAATCAATAATTTTTTTGGTTGAACACCTTCCATATTTTCTTTGCATCTCTAAATCATTAGCAAGGAGACCATTAATGATATAATTACCACCATTATGTTATTGTATATGATATCATTATCAACATAATCATTATTAAAATAAATATTATAAATCGATGAAAAATATCAATTTATACTTATTTTATCATAAACAAGATCAAGATCTTCATAATACCCATCCCGAACAAGAAGCTATAATGAGAACCAACAAGCACCATGAAAGAATCTATTAGAGGTGTTAATTAAGTCAATTACAATGTCAAAAGACAAGAAGATTAAATAGGGGGTTTTGGGTTTAATTTTTTCTAATAGATAGTTTTGATTAACAAGTATAACTTTTAATCTAATTGACGGATCATGTTATGAGAAGATTTCAAATATCTTTTTTTTACTATAAGGTTAAAATTTAGTAATAATCAACGTTCAAAAAGACTTTACAATAAAATTTAAAAGTTATTATGCGAGAATTATATTAATTTTTTAGTTAGTTCTAGTTAGTGTTGGATTATCTTTTCTTTTAATTTATGGATTTATGAAAAAACAAGAATTTCCATTTTATAAGTGGTAGTTTTTCCATATTAAATAAGGACAAATTGGCAGCAAAGGGAGAAATTAATTGTCGAAGTTTCCATGTTGATTAAGGATTCAAAGTCAGCAACTTTTCCATGTTTTTCAAGGACATCAAAAGTTGGCATCATGAGCATTATTTGCATGGATTCCTAATCCTACAAGGTTGCCATGTCGGCAGCCCTTTTATTACACATAAGTCAGTAAAACACACATATATGCAAGGGTGGAAGTTTTCGACGTTCTTTTTGGGAGTTCGACAACATTTGGACTTGAATTATTTATTTTACAAACTTAGAATCTTAATCTTAATTAGGTTTTCTGTTTAGCTCATTAGTCCATTAAAGTTTATTTGTTTTTGTAAACTATAAATACCCTATTTGAAGGGTCAAACATGTTAAACTTAGTTTATTTTAAAATAATATTATATGTCCACAAGGTTGTTCATGTTTTAGATTTTTCATTGTACTTTTTTGGAATTATAAAAAAATCACTGTTTTTATGGCATTCTTTCTATATTTTCAATTCATAATTCATCATAATAATAGGTAAAGCCTCTTTTTTTTTTTTTTCATCCAATAGCTTTGATGCCTTGGTTTAGGTAATTATTATGTTAGTTATTTATTTATTTACTTATCATAATTTGATTGTAGTTTTCTTGAGTTGTTCTTTCTTGCGTGTGGGTTCAAGGATTCTTATCCTCTAGACTTGTATCAGTTGGTATCAAAATAAAACTCTAAAATAAAGTTTTATCTATCTATCTATCTATTTATTTTTAAATTTTCCATGTTATTTGTTCGTTTTTTCTCGATCTTGATTTTTTTTTTGAAAATAGTACAAATAACAGAAGTTCATGTTCAAAAAGGCTATTGCCGAAAAGTATTGTAGAGGAAAAAAAAGTTGAAATCGCAAGTTGTTTTATTCTGTTGTAGTGTAATTTATTCTATCGTAGATTAGGTTTACAAAAAAATGAATTGAGGAATAATTTTTTTTAATTCATATTAGATTGTGGTTTTGATATTGATTTCAGGTTATTTGAGAAAATTACGATTCAATGTTTATTGAAATTAGTTTGCATTATCGATTAATTTTGTTTATTTATTACTATTATTTCGGGTTAGTATAATCTATTATGGTTTCAAGTTATTAGTCTTTCCTACATCCATTTTTTCTTTCGTATTAGTTTTTGTGTTTATTGACATATTCATTGCTACTTTTATTTTCGCTATTGTTTTTCTTGTTGTAAATTCGCATCATTATATTTATCATATTTATTGATTGTTTTGATTCTCAAAAGCTATGGTTAGTCATTATGAGGTTGTGATTTTTTTTTTTATTGTTTGCGATTAGTTCCTTAAAGAACTGAAAAAAAGAGCATGAGCGGTAAGATGAGAAAAAATGAGCATATTATCGTGATAAGCTATAATTAAATGAAACACGAGTGGAGTGACATCTTATTAAGTGTAAACACATGATAAAGTGTGTGACGATATATTTTGTTACTACTAACATGAAATTTTAGATTTTAATGA
>Ga0325402_1005761_pt1 | contig 11637 bp, 13 predicted proteins | sample PopdelMetagenome_22_FD_207212 | JGI IMG/M metagenome (GOLD analysis project Ga0325402, IMG submission 207212) | Populus deltoides microbial communities from Bellville, Georgia, United States - Xylem-PdKOR-R3 | ecosystem: Host-associated > Plants > Phyllosphere > Stem > Wood/Secondary xylem...
ATGAAAGTAAAAAGAAAAAAAAAACACTACCATTAAGCTTCTCTCATCAAATAAAACCCTATAATACTAAACTTAATCAATTTAGTTGTCAAAATCATGACAACCAATAACTTTTCTGCTTGCATTATTTTTCAATGAATTTCTCTTTCCTCTCTCAGCCGTATTACTATACTCTTAGACATCAATTGTTAAACCTTACTGGATACTTTTGTGACATTAATTTGTGATTTCCGATGAGAGTGTTTGGAAACTCTTTTCTTTCTTTCTTGCAACAAATAAACTCTTTTATTGCCGATTTTAATGCGACTTCTGTTTATATCGATGATTCTTGAGAAAGAGATATGCTGAATGCATTCATTGCACTAAACATGTTATATATACAAAATATTTGGATGTTTGGATACTAAAAAAAAAAAAGTTTGAAATTGCCGGACTCTTGAGAAGGGAATTTTTTTTTTTTTTTTCGATAATAAAGCCATTAGCTCTTCAGATGGGATTGGATGGAGAAAAGATTCGAAAAGGCTCTAGCTAGCAGTTGAGTCAACAATAATGCATGTCATTATTCAAGATTGATCCGGGAATGCCCTCCATCAAGCAAGAAACTGGAGGAATAGTTAGGGTTTGTGAATCTCCATATGCATTCCAACAATATGGATCCCGTACTGAATATCCTTCAGCAGGAAGAAGCTCAACATCTGAGAGTGTTATGTTGGTACATGGGAGTGAGTCACTGCACGCAAAATGCATTGGTGGGCTTCGAATATTGTAAGTTCCCTTTATGTTTTCATAGAGAATTTCTGATACTGAAACGGCAGATGTTTGGTTGGCGCACCTCTTGGTGAGGCAGTAGAATTGGTCAATTATAATCGGATTCCTGACGTTGTCCATGTGAATATTACTGAAAGTTATTCCTGATACTGCTCCCGATCCACCTTGCCATGTCTTGATCCTAACTCCATTATCCGAGACTCTAATCACCGAGTCCCTGACTGTGATATTGGAAACACAGGCTCGTGAATTGTGATTTCCTAGACTCCCGATGCTGGTTTTAATACGATCAAAGGGGAAATTTGCAAAAAGATTAGCCTACAAGTCCATGAAAATGTGACAGACCAAATTCCAAGATTAGAGCCTTATATATAACATTCTGTACATACCTGATTCCATGACTCGGTCCACATGTGATGTTCTCTATGTCCACATCAAAACAACCTGACCCTATTGATACACAATCATCGCCTATGAACAGGTGAATATTGAACAATTTGATGTTAGTGAGCTTTTGAGGGAAGCTGTTAGTGGAAATGAGAAAGATTTATATGTTCTGACTAACCGTTAGAGATCACTGAATTATATATCCCAACACCATTGGTGTTCTCTATGTGAATTCCATCAGTGTTGGGACTTAAGGCAGGAGCGGTAATGTGAATTGAATCTACATGAACATTCTTGCAGTTGTCAAATCTGATGTTGAACTGCGGGCTATTCTTGATTTTAAGTCCATGGATAGTTAGGTTTGAGCTCATGAAGAACCTTATGGCCTGCATTTCCAATGTGAGGTTTTACTGAAAGAATTCAAGAATATTTTGAATTGGGCTTGAAAATATATAAAAGGTTCAAGTGTAGATGACATACAGTTGGACTATCACAAGGTCCAGGCATTGTTGTTCCATTTATTCCCTGTGCCATAAATGTAAAGAATCAGTAACACGAAGTCAACCCAAATTTTTTTCAGGCTGTAAAGAGTTTTTCAAGAAATGGCTTGTGAGTGAAAATTAATGAGTTCCATTTATTCCTGACATGAATCACTAACACAAAGCCAACCCCAGTTTTTCAGGTTGAAAGAATTGTTTCAGCAGTACCTTGTGGGGTTTACAAGGAAGATCCCACCATTTCTCTCCTCTGCCATATATCACACCACCTCCTTGAAGTGACATTTCATTTATTCTGTAGAATACGAGCCACTGACGTCGGCTGTTCTTCTGTGGCCAAGAATCAGGTCCATCAGGTGGCATAAGAGTCCCATCAACCTTCTCAATGAACAGAATATAACCAAGCAATTACCAGAATTAGTAAGTCTTTTCAAACCTTAAAAGGCACAAAGAACAACCTGACATGACTGGCAAATAATATTACCTGAAACACTAGACCATCTTTGCAAGGACCAGAGAAAATTGTAGATTGGATCATGAAATCAAAACCATAAGGAACAAGGATGACAGCAGGATCAACTTGGTTGCAGGCCGCATCCCATGCCATCTTGAACGCGTCCGTATCATCTATTATACCATCACCTATAGCCCCAAAATTTCGTACATCAAAAACTCCACTAGAGTTATAGCCACTCCCATCTGAAGGATCAGCGGGCTCAGGTGGAGGAGTGGGAGGTTCGGAAATTGTGGATGATCTGTGATTATTATTGTGTTTGTGGTGTTTTGTATGGTTATGCCACCTAGCTTGGGTGCAAAGGAAGAAGCAAATGAAAGAAATGCCAAATACTAGTAAAGAGAGACGAGAATGCTCCATGTTAAGCTCAACTTGGTAGAAGTCTTAAATGGTGGAAACAAAAGAGAACTCTTCTAGAGTCTTTCCACTTGCCGGACCTCAAAAAACAAAAACTGTTTGAATTGCTTTTGCACTACGAATTATCAGAAACTAGATCAAAAGACTACCTGACAAATAATATTTGAAGTTGAAACAAGCAAGATGCTTGTTCAAGTGACCACTGCGAGCACTAGAGCAACTTGACAAAGACCAAGTTTGGCTTTGGAAAGTATACAGAGCCAGAAAGGCCTGTTTCCATATTTATAATAAGAGTGGATAGTGGAGGTGGCTTTGAAAAACACTTGCACCTTACCACTTCTTTTAATGGCTTTGGTGGCGGGAACCGACCGAGTTCCTTGTAGGCTTTGGCTTTTCTTTTTTTCTTTGAGAATGTGGAGTCTGCAGATGACTGTTTGGGAAAAAGGTAAAAGTAATAGCAAGAGTCGATAAGCCCCCGTGTTCCTCCCATAACTCTCACTTTCATCGGTCCCCAGCTTGGTTATTTCAGCGATATCACGTTTTATAATAGGTGTAAGTTTGCACCATACCTGTATGAGAGGATCGAAATTGATTTTGTGACTGGAACTGAAATTAGTAAAATCTCTACCCAGATTTCAGCATTGTTTAAATTAAGCAGTGTAACAAATGAAGCTCTATCTGAAAACACATCTAGTTTGGAGCCTATGTGCAGTTCAAAACAGCTGATCAATAGACACATGCACTTATGGATGCAGATAATTTCCATGTGGTTTCCCATGATAATGGCAAAACCCTTGCTTGTGGGAAAACAGATTAAACTGAATCATTTCCATGGCTCTTGAGCTGTATATGCATATGGTATTTTGAATATGATTATTAGTGATCAAGGAAATGTTTAGCCCAACACTTATGTTCTACTACTTATGTATTGAAACATGGAAAATGCTTGTTAGTTGTCGAAGGTCTTTTTACAGCATATTGCAGCATCTCCACAGAAAGAAACCCTCATCTCAGTGGGAAAAATAGCCTGTCATGTAAGCAATGAAATTGAAGGGTGAAAGGACAAACATTGATAACCATCAGGTTTTGATTGAAATAGCTTAATCAACTCACTGTCACTTCAACCATGTTTTGCAGTTACTACGCTCATGTTGGATTCGAAAGATACACAGAAAGGCAAACATCCACTTTCTGGAAGTGGTCCGCTTTAGGAACTGGAGGGTGAATGTCTGCCTAAAATTAAGTTATCTTTCCTTGTAGTGGAAACTTCACTTGGAGCTCTGGTAAGGCTTGTTGAAGCTTATCTTATAACCGACCAAATCAATGCAAACATGTCTGATCATGGTTTCTCTCATCGCCCCTTTCGGTGATATATATCTAATGATGTCCACTTGAGGGGTTTAGTGCTTGTTATCTGTAGCCATGAACAGTTTTTCGAAGCATTTCTGCTAGTAATATGATTTTAGTATCCAATGACGTAACATTTTCTGCAAGTTAATCAAAGCAGAACAGCACACTAATTCAAAGTCATAATGATTGACACGTCCATTTCCAGTGATCTAAAGATCAAATGCTTAACGCGAAGATTGGTATGGATCGCCTTGTTCAGCATTTCACTAAGGTTCCTATCATCTTGATACTACATGCAGCATGGATTCTGTCTTCTGTAGTATATTTTTCATTTTACAAACTCTTAAAGTGGTGTGACGAAGCATGCTTAAATCAAAACAACCATTTGTTAAAATAAATCCATCATATCTTATTCAGTGTTGCCGCCATACCCTCCGAATTCGGAATCTGTACTTGGCAGAGTTTTCAATCAACAGAATGTCTTGTGCAACAGAATCCAGAACGTTTCAATTTACAAGTCATCGAACCACCTTCTTGTCCTCTTTGAAAATCGTAATGCCTGGATTCCTGATTCATATGAAGAAGACCAAAGTCTGCACCATTGCTATGGATACCATCAAAGACATAACTCAGTCATCTGATGCTAAGAATAGATCGAATTTAATCCTAGAAAGATTACTAAAGCTTGCTGAAGGCACGAGTAGGAAAGGAATGACTCTCAGACTCGAGATTGTAGATTATTTATTGAAAAAAAAATCCATCTCCACTGCTATGCTGTGGGCTTATTAATCATTTCTCAGATCACTAAGCCTGACATTGAGAGGAGGCAAAATCCATATTGATGTCCCATTATTCTTTATGAGCAGAATATGCGATGGCGGTTCCATCATTACTTCCAGTCCACGCATGTCTAAAAGCGCTGTAGTTAGGAACAAAAGTAAGCCATTAACGCTGCTCGCTTTTGAAATTTGGGACCCAACAAATCCGCCGCCGAACATGCCGACTAATGAAGTCTAATGTTTTCAACCCCATATACAGAGCATTCATTTGATTCACTTTCTCAAATAAAACGCCATCCATTCTTAACCCTTTCTATTACATTTCATTGAATAAATCCCTTACGGACAAGCCCCGTTGGTCTGTTTGACATCCATTAATAGTGCGAGGATAGATCAAGCTGAGAATGATGGGTTGCTTAATCTGTTTTGCAGCTAAAATACAAAAAAAAAAAAAAAACAGAGGAAACAGAAATCTTCTTCCAATGTAATCCTCGGGATCGAATTGTAGCGAAGAAAATTACATAAGTTGCAACTTGTCTTTCACTTAAAGATTAAGGGTCAGTAATGCCATGGAGGTCTTAATAACATGTTACGCAGAGCCTTCTTTACCTGCTCTCTACACAAAGATAGAACATGAACATAAACTTCAAAATAATTATAAAAATGGAATAAATGAGCTGGGGATGCATAACAAATAACACAGCTTGCATATGGTTCCACATTAAACAGACCACTAGCTACTTCTCTACAGTGGAGCACCATTTTCTGCAAGGAGCATACCGCCAGAAAGGACAGCATCACAACCCAAGGAAGGCACACTGCTTTCTTGCATGCTCTGGGATCAGCTTGACAAGCATCTCAACTGGCACTCCTTTCAGCTCTGACACGCAGAGTAGAGAGAAATCAATAACAATCATAAACAGGAACTTCGAAGGAATTAATGAATGAATATTGAGAACAGGTCATACCATGAGGCTTAAAGTTGAACAGTGGTGGAAGGATGCGTCCATTAGGTAAACGGGCGTTAGGATCACGCAGCTCATCAAAGAAGGGATGGATCAAAGCCTCCAGCTGCATTACAAAATAAATTATAAGAATAAATAAACAAACCAAAAGCATTGTCACTAAAAAAAGGCAGCCACAAAACAAAAGCTTACAGCTAAAACCTAAAGAACTCGTTCATTCAATCGATGCTACACCGCACATACAATAAAAAGCTCAACTACAAGTCAAGAAGGTGAATGCCTAATTGGGGTTCCCTATTTCCCTAATATTCTGCGGAAAAGCAGCACATCTGATGCGGGGATTCCTGAGAACTGTTTCATGTCTTAAATGGTACAGCTGAGTCAATGACAAAAGGATGCATTATGTGCCTGGAATGACTTCAAGAAAGAAAATACAAAGAGTCACAGGCATGAACCTGGAGGTATCTTTGTACAAGGTCACAACACATTTACAATCAGAAAAATACAACAGAGTAAGTTTTGAGGGAAGAAAAGGCCATTCAAAGAATAATTTTTCATTTGATCTAGCTGGAATTTTATACTCACAGCTGTGCTTCGGAGGTTTGGAGAGTACTGTAATAGTCTTGAGACAAGGTCCACAGCTTCAGGAGGCATGCGCTTGTGGAATATCTAGCAATCACAGGAGGCAAATAAGTGAAAAATTCATGTCATTTGTACGAGCTTATTTTGTAGAGACAAGGCAGAAGCAATATTTTCAGGTACCTTGTGCCATGGGTGAGCTTTAATTTGAGGAAATTTGAACTCTGTGTAATTAGGATTCATGCACTTAATTTCCTCCCTTGTTGGGGTACCCAAAACCTGCATGAGAATCACATAAATTGTATGGGAAAAAGAACTTACAGCACAGGTAGTTAAAGAAAGCTAGAAATTTCAAATCTCAGCAACATAACAAGCAATGCTCCCTCTAAGTTCATTATAATTAAAACTTCACCTCTTGACCAATTGTGCCGGATGGGAGACGAACTGAAAATGGATTTTCCTTATACAGACCAATCTAGCACTTTTTTAAGTATCAGAAACAATTATTACCTTTATAATTTCAACCAGCTGGTCTACTCCGCTCTCACCCGGAAAGAGAGGCTGTCACCAATAAAAATATTTGTTACTTGTATAATTTACTAACCCCAAAAAAAAAACAGCTAAACAAACTTGTAAAAAACAAAGCCACCTACCTGTCCAAGCAGTAATTCAGCCAGAACACATCCCGCAGACCAGATGTCAATGGCAGTAGTGTACTCAGTGGCACCAAAAATAAGTTCAGGTGCTCGATAGTACCTAGAACATATGTAAGATATGTTTGGTTCGCCTTTAACCTGTCAAAAGTAATCAGAATTAGAATAATACATCTTATATACATATCATAACTCAAAGAAAGATAATAATTCCAGCATAGAAAAACCCATACCAAAACTTTTGCACTTCCAAAGTCACATAGTTTCACTTGGTGCGTATGTGGGTTCACCTATTACAAATAATAAAAGGAGATTCACAATAGAGAAAGTAATAATACAAACATCGAAATAGGAGCGGCATATTACAAGAATACTACAATGCCATCTTAAAAGAACATTTAGTAGTTTGCTGCACAAATGTTCCACATTGCAGGTGCTACTCCAAGTAAAAGAAAAACCAAGCACCCTTGCCAACGTACCAATAAATTTTGAGGCTTGATGTCTCTATGGCACACTCCAATACTATTGTGAATGTAAGCAAGAGCTCTACAAATCTGTTCATGAGTAAGAAAAAAAGGATCAAATAAGAGCCATAAGCTAATAAACTCCACTTGTTAAACCACTTGTCATATAACCTATATCTAGTGCACAACAAACACGCTTCTAATAGGAAAGAAAGCACATATACAACTCATACCTGATAAAAGTAAAGTTTGACATATATCAAAGGCATCCTTTGAGTCATCTTATAGTAGTGTTTGATTACACGATGGATGGTCTCAGGGACATACTCAAGTACCAGGTTAAGATAGAGTTCATCTTTTTCAGTTGTTGAGAAGAAACAGTGTTTCAAAGACACTACATTAGGGTGGTCTAGAAGACGCATGGTTTGCAGCTCCCGGTTCTTGTACCTTTTATCTTGCAGAACCTTTTTAATAGCAACAGTTTCACCAGTCTCTAAACATTTCGCCTGAATACCCATGCCACAGAGAAAAAGAAAGAAAAGAAAATTTAGTGCCTCGTCCAAACAGTATGAGAATCATACAGCTAAAAAAATATAATCAATATTATATCTAGATAACAACTTACCTGGAATACTAGTCCAAAAGATCCATGCCCAACGACACGCTCAGCCATATAGCTTATTGTCTGCATCCATCAGGGATTAAATTATATCCTCACAAAATGAAAACAACACCAGAATTTATTTGACCAAGAGGCTAGAATTTAAAGATAATAACCTGCTTTGGCTGGCCATTTTTGCCACCAATAGTCGTGACAATTATATGACCTGTCTCGGTTCCATTACCATCAACCACAGCTGCTTCCATTTCCTGTCCAACATTAGACATTTTCCTTTCAAGTAAATAATATTGAAACCAAGCAATCAACACACGTGATGGGTAATGAAAATGATGATAATAGCAAGTTGGAGGAAATGAATAATAGCAAGTTCGAGGAAATGGATAATAGCATACCTTGTCATCACTAATTTTCATGTCATTCATCTCTTCAGGCAACTTATCAACACCGGTTGTGTTTCCAAGTGTATCTCGCAATCCAGAGGCAGGGACAACACTTACAGAAGCCATTTGCTCAAAAAAGAAAGTACTCAAGAAGATCCTCTTACAAATTCACCTTGCTAGCACTATAAAAATTCAGTAACTCGCCTGTGTAAAAGACTAATCAAGGTTAGTTGTTTCATGTAAAAGACACAGGGTACATCATCAATGCATAACCGGAATGAGTTACCCTTTGATATTAAATACAGTTTGCAAGCTGATAAAAGATAGTTTTCACACAACAACAATCTTCACAAGGAAGAACAACAAAAACAAAATGCACAAGGAGCCACCATGCAAAGTGCCAGCATTACAGCATGTCGAAGTGCATTCTACTTAAATTCATGCAATGCATCGTTATTAAGACCTTAGTAAGATCTCAAAGAGTTAATTAAAAAAATTTCATGTTGAGAAAGTACTCTGACTATGAAAAACAAAATGTCATAAGAGATTATTTTGTAGTAACAAAATAATTTTGCAAGCAAATCATCTGCTTCGTACAGACCCTAAATAGATAGATTTGAAGATCAATTAGACTTGGGATAATAGATACTGTCGAAGGTTAAGAAATTAATCAACTTAAAATAGAAATTAATAACCAAACTCCATTGGACACAAAGTTGCAAGCCAGGCTCCTATCAGCACTCAAGTAAACAGTCAAACACTAAAATTCATGCGGTATTCTGACACTGAAAAGGACAAGGAAAGGTGAAAGATGTTTAATTTCTTTCACCATACACACAAATCATTAATCTCAAACACGTTTGGCGTGGCTAAACCACATCGTTAGTTTAGGCAGTTTTTTCTCACTCTCTCTGCTAACCCCTGCCAACAGAAGGCATAAGAGATAGCAAAATAAGTTTAACTGAGATGGGTTTTTGTCAGAGCAGCAAAAACGGAAGTTTGCTTGAGATGGGATTTATTAAGTTTTAATTTCTTTCCTCTTAAACAAAAATGCTAGTAAGTTTTTTTAATAAAAAAATGTAAGTTTGTTTTTGAAAAGCCACCCACTAAAACACATTTGGAGTAGAGAGAGGCCACGCAAAATTAAATGAGAGGATAATGAAGATCCACAAGACTCACAAATTCTGTGTAATTACCACAAAAGGAAAGGGATAAAACAGCATAAACTACTAAGTAGTAAAAGAAATAAAAGTAAAGATCCTTCCTGATGCACACACAGATCAAAGCATAACAATGTAAATAGCCTGATCCAGAAACTAAAAACAAAAGGACTCAACTTCAAAAAAAGAACCAGCTTGTAAGAAATCCGTCAAAAATAAAAATGAGCAAAGAGAAAAAGAGGAACTTACCTAGACTTGCAGATCAGGTCAAGAAATTGAGGGGATGAAGGGAGGGTATTGCAGGGAGAGGCGAATTCATGACCGGATTTCAACAAGCAAAATGCTTTAAAGAATCGATTATAGTTCTAGAGAGAGAGAAGAAGAAGTGGGGGAAGACAGAGAAAGGGTCAGGACAAGGTAGTTTGATGTAGCTTTCTTTGGTTTGGATTTTGGAAAGTTTTTACCAAGTACTACTCTATTTTGTTCAGCACAGATAGAGAAAGAAGCCATAAATATGTGTGTTGTTCTTGTATTTTTCACTTTCCTTCTTTTTGACCGTTCAACACTGGCCTGGACCCCACTCTTCCACTTTCCCTGTCTCCTCTCTGTTTTTTTTTTTTTAATTATTATTATTATTATTAAAAGGAGAGAAAAGCAGTAGAAACCAAGGCTTACAAAACCTTGGAGTAACAACTCCAAACACATGATTAGCAGGTCAATCTGCAATTCTATTAGCTCCGTGATAAGACCAGCCATGGGCGTTGAAAGAGAAGACAGCTGCCTATAATCACCCTGTAAAGATGTCGAAGAAGTTAAAAGATGAGCACCGACAGCAGAATCAGGCTCCACCAAAGCCTTCCTGTATCTTTCATTCCAGCCTATCTCCAATCCTAACAAAATACCCCAAAGCTCAGCTCACAACACTGAACGAACACCAATGTGATGAGGCTTCCCGCAGTGGCAGTAACCAAGCTCTTATTAAAGGCCCATCAGTGTTCAACTTAACCCAGCTTTTGGATCGCCCAACCAATGACTTGTTCATGGCGGACAGCAGCTGGATTAGAAGCGGTAGCAGCAGCAGCAGCAGCAGCACTATTCACCACTTTTATGGAATAAGCAAGAATGCAATGCATGGGATTATTTGGAAAGGAAAAGCTAGCTTCAAACAAGCTTTTATTTCTCCAATACCATAAGTACCAGCAGCAGCAAACACCAAACTAATACTGCACTGTCCTTAACAGCCCTTAGAATCCGAAGACTAAAACACATCCAGTCCTGAAGATTAAGCTTAAAGAAATTGCCCCCGCTGCTGTAAGAAATCCTCATTGATAATTCTGTGAGCATGAGAAATTAGCGCACCCTCACCTGGCACCCATGGCTCCAGCCAAAACGGACAAGAAGGCCATTCCCTGGGGTCCACTGAATGTTTTGCCATAAGATCCTAATTTTAGACAAGCTCCTCCAAAGATCTGATGCCCCTGCGGTGGAAATATCCAAAGGAATAGGATGGAAACTAGATAATTCACCGTTACATTCAATTTTTCTTAATGTAAAAATAAATAATAAAAAAATTAATCTTAAACTCAAAATATGAATATAATTTAGAGGATATTTTTTTAAATATCGATACAGTGATATATTAGATGATATTTTTTTTAAGTATTGTAACAACAATATATTAGATCGATACATATTAACTTATCAAATCTCTGACCCGGATCATGAAATCATGATAATCCCATAAAAAACAAATCAAAATAAATTATAAAAGTCAATTCATAATCAACCTAATTTTGAAGAATAAAATTTAAAAAATAACAAAAAAACTTAATTTAGTCAACTCGGGTTAACATGATAAACTTGCAACTCATGTCATGAGATCATGATAACCCCATAGAAATTAAATCAAAAAAATCATGAAGCTCAATTTTAACGAACTTAATGTTGAAGAATGAAATAAAAAAAATAAATTAAAAAATAACTCAAGTCAACTCATGCTAACTTATTAAACCTATAACCTTAATCATGAAACTAGAATAATTTCAAAAACAAAAAAACTACAAAGCTCCACTTCTAACATATCAAATGTTGAAGATTGAAATCGAGAAAAAAATTAAATTCATAGGACCAAGATAACTCCACTTAAAATAAATTTAAAAAAA
>Ga0325402_1005763_pt1 | contig 11637 bp, 13 predicted proteins | sample PopdelMetagenome_22_FD_207212 | JGI IMG/M metagenome (GOLD analysis project Ga0325402, IMG submission 207212) | Populus deltoides microbial communities from Bellville, Georgia, United States - Xylem-PdKOR-R3 | ecosystem: Host-associated > Plants > Phyllosphere > Stem > Wood/Secondary xylem...
TTTAAAGGACTGAAACGACAAGTACCAGAAACTTAGAGGACCATTCAAGTAATTCGCCAAGTTCCCAGTGATGTGGAGCCCAATCTATACAATCTAATAAATCCATCCCATGGCCCGAAAGATAGTGATTTGCAAAGCTGAACAAATCAACCAATAACAGCCATCCACATCAGAACAAATTCAAAAACCATAACGATCAGAATCTCTCTTTTACTTGCTTCACACTTCGACTTCTCCATAACGTTCAACTTTACTGTTTCCCCTAACACAGCTCCAAGATTCAAAACGCACACTCCATCCATTTCTTCAGCTGAGGTTCTTGAAAAGCCTGCCTTGTGTAGCAGACATCTCGAGATTATTCAGAACACGCCCCGCGTGGGAGGAGGAGGAAGAAGAAGCTAGCAAAGATGTGTTGCGGGACAAAGGTGTGCATGATGTGCACTTGTGTGATATTGGCGGTGATCTTGATAGGGTTATTGTTTGGTTTTGGGATTTACAAAAATGGGTTTCATAAGTTGAAGGATGCAATTCATGAATGTGATTCTAATGGTTCACTTTGTGGAACTGGAAGGCCGTTCTTGGGTGTTGCAGCTCCTCCCGCTCCCTTGTAGGAGTCTTGCGTTCTTTTCCTTGTAGCAATTCTTTTAGGGTTTCGATTTTTTCATAGGCACTTGCATTAGTTTTCCAAGTGATTCATTTCATAATAATGTTTGTTTCTTGCTATTTAATTCTAGTCATTGTTGAATGGAACGATGCCTTATGGTTCTCAGATCTGTGTCATTGAATTTAACTCTTCTGATTTTGCAATTGAAAGAAATTACTTCCCAGCTGAATTTACAATGTTAGTATTGAAGATTTGTGACTTCCCACTCATTACTGTAAAAATAATGATCAGTTTGATTTATCATACACTTAACATATAAAATCAAACTAAAAACTTAAAAACACTAAAATTAAATTTAACTCATGCAAAATCAATAAAATCAAACTGAATTTACAAGTTTTTTTTTAAAATATAAAATAAATAATTTTCTTGATTTTATATAAAGATATAAAGAACCGGTCGGAGACTACCTTATTATCTTAAAATTTTGAATTTTTTATTGTTTATTTTAATTATATTATATATTATTTGCTTCTTGAATGGAATTATTAATATATAATTTTTTACCAAGTACAAAAAAACCAAGGCTCCGACTTTGTAGCATATGAGAAAATTTGGCTTTCATCAAAAGCATCATCCATAGCCAGCAATACATAATTTCACTGATAGACCACGTAGGTCACCTCCATGTTTCTTATCCTCTAATAATGCTCTCTTCTAATCATTTGTATATATAAGGTCATTATCCGCAACTGTATAACGCTGAGATGGAGAATGAGGAACCTCACATCTAGCATGAATTTAGCAACAAAATTGATTTTTGATGTACAGTTGGGTTTAAATGTTACTAAATGGAGATGGCAAAAAAAGCACAGCGAAGTGACCAAGGATAAAAGTTTCCCTAGGTATATCCATTTGATCTATCTCCACTGCGCGCTGATCTCTTCTGCAATTCTGCATCATAATGTTGCATGGCTGCCTCGAGAGCCTGCACAAATGGTCTGGTCTGTGAATTCCAGCCAAAACAAAGGATGCAAATGCAAAAAACCAATTGAGAATGTTTTGCTGGTGACTTGCGATTTTGGGAGTTGGCGAAACATAAGAAAATTAGGGCATTCGTTAAGTTTTGCAAACAGAAGTTTGAAATTCCAATATCGCTTGAAAAAAACTCGGAACGTTAACATTTCCGCAAAAAGAAGCATACCAAAGGCCAAAACAGATAATTAACAGCTAAAATTTCAATGCATCAAAGCACCAAATCCTTGACTTAAATCGAGACATGGAAAGAAGTGCTGACCTGTTGCATTGGTCGAAGAAGTAGAGTGACCTGATGTCGAAGATCTGACTGCACAGATTCCTTCAGCTCCTGAGATTGAAGAAGAAAAGACATAAGAAAGAAGCACTTTAAAAGATTCGTGCACACCCCATAGAATGGTATGCTGGAGGAATGAAAATTACAGGTCACATGTATCCCGCAAGAGCCAAGGACATGTTTTAAAAATAAAAATAATGGGATGCAGAGCACCTATCTGAGCCAAGAGCTCCATGCAAAACCATGGACAAATATATGCTTGGTAAAAACTTTAGCAAAAGGTAATGGATACCCAACACCCATACTATGTACTTCGTTCATGTGAACCTTAATCAGATGCAAAATGTTTAACAAAGAAATTATACCATGCTAGACATGAGACATCTACACAAAGATGCCCATGAATTTCTGTCACGAAGAACAAACAAGATAAACACGAGATACAACTAGCTCCATTGAAGGATGAAGTTGGTCTACTACTAGCAGCATACACTGATAGTTAGCAGTTATCCTTCATACATTGCCCTGATGGTCAAATCACAGTGACACCGTGTGCAAGGTGCCAGAAAGATGCACTTTGAGACTTACGAGAGGTTTGGATGGGGAAGTAATAAGTTACGGTGTGCATGAATTTAAGATAGCTTAAGGGTATGCTTGCGACTCATGCAGTGTGGGTGATAAAATTGTGTTGTCACATAAAAGAAGAAAGCTGAATGGGGGAGTAAAATATTACACAAGGAGCTTATTGCCAAATTCACCTGTAGCTGTGAATCAATTTTTGACATTGCATCCTTCAATCTGCTTACCTGCAAATATTCAATGAAGATAGATAGATGGATAGATATATAGATAGAGAGAGACAAAAGATGGTGGGGCAATAAAGCCTAGAAGAGTCTGTTTCAATACCCTGCTCAATCCTGACACTGATCATATGTTGCATTATGTAGGTTCAAATATCATGCAACATTCTCATTGAAATTCTGAATCCAGAAATCAAAAGGAACAACCTCACTCAGACAAAAGAATCACAACATTTACCTTAGTATAAAGATAAGTAGTAGTGATTGGATATGATGACCAATAATGCTTCAATAACTCCTGAAGAGACGTCCAGTGCTGAAGGCAAGTTTCCACATGAACATAAGAAACGAAACCAAAATCTTGCAATAAAACCAACAAGGTTAACAAAATAAAAACTAATAAACTAGCATTAACAGCAATATCGTACCATGGATGATCCAGTGCAAAGAATTCATTTTTTTTGTGTGAAGGCAGAACAATATAAATTACAAACACTCACATATAGCAGCTCCTCTTTAATTGTATTTGGCAATGTGTCCAAAACACTTAGCCCATGATTCTTCCCACTATCATATTTGGTGCTTGAGATATTGTGGGTCAAGACTGAAAGAACCTGCATCATAGTCACATGACATACACAACATCATTAACGACAATATGCATGTTTTCTGGTAAGATTTAGCAAACAAACAGAAGATAATTTAAAATATAAAATATATTACCTTTACTGCAACTTCTGGTTTAATTATAGGATCGACCAATCCAGTGGTTTTTATGAGGGAAATGGAGTCCCTCAAAGAAGCATATGATTCTTCAGCACTCAGGATGCGTTTTACTGGATCAGTTCCAATACTGGTATCTCTTGAATTTTTAAGAGCAGTAGCTTGTTGAGAATCAAAGTAGTCCCTTGGATCCTGGATTCAAAAACATAAAATCACATATCTGAATCACAAAATTCTACTGCAGACACATGATGACGAGAAGACAATCAAACCTTGATAGAAAGTGGTGCCAAAGGAAGATCACTTGACGCCTGAAGATCATCAATTTCCATCATTTTTGAAATCCTACTTAATCTGTCCTGGTTTGCATTCATATCAGTTTCTTCATTTGAAGCATTCTGTCCTGGCAACAGAAAAAACAAGGATGTTTTCATACATTACCAACTAGAAGGGGAATAAAGGGAAGCCAACACAAACCATACTAACCCTGTTTTGACTGTTTAAGTGCCTCTGCTACAGTCTGAGTGTCTTTTAATTGTTCCTCATCTACAAGATAACAAATCTTAATTTCACAAGAGTATCTAGTTGTAAATTTCAAGGGACACAAACAGCAAACTGAACAAGAAACAGACACAAAATCATATTCATTGCATGCTTAAAGCACCTGGAAGCAAAATCAGATCGATGGAAAACTCTTACCTATAGGTGTTCCTTGAAGAACAACAGCGGCATGCCTGTTTAGCTCCTGCGACAGAGTTCTTATATACAGTTCATGTTGTGATTCAGTTATTTCCTTGCTACCATCACGGACAATCCCATGATCCTGTATTTTGTAAAGTGCAACCAAGGTTAGAGAAGATAGATATAAAAGCTTACTGACTGATTCGGACAATCAACCAAGAGAAGAAACTGGGATTTTCCACCAAAAAAGCATACCAGAAAGTAGCATAACTACTAGATTTAATTCAAATCCATAAGGATGTTAAGAAGGGAAGAAAAAGAAATCCCATTATGCTTATTTATTTATTTATTGAGACATTCCATTTTCATAATAATCTATTGACCTATCTGTCACTTTTTTTTTAATAGAAAAGTAGTATAAGATAATCAGAAAATACAAACTCTAGTCTTGTTTCTTAGTTGGAGCTTAAAATATAAGCTTACCATTTGAATTGAATAATTCATGAGGGAATAAGAACTCTCAAGAATATATTGTCTTAAAATGAAGGTAGGTGTTATCCAACTTACTGGAAGATGTGTATAATCATCCCCTTCATCAGCTTCCATGTTTAGAGTTGGATCAACACATCTGATCTGGAACAAAAAGTATTGAGCAACTCAATATTTCTCAATTCAGAATATAAAGACATAAAGATGCAAAGAAAAAAAAAGTATATATATCAGTATTTAGAAACAAATATATTAAATAATCAACCAAGAATGAATACCTTCCGCCGAGTTTCGCTAGCCAAAATATCATCAGGTTTCAGGAAAAGAGCAAGCTCCTCATCTTCAGCAGCTTCTGCTGCAGCAGCAGCTGCAGCATTAGCATTTTTTGCATGCTGGAGGTATTCTGCTCTACAATATTTGCTCCAGAAATCCCTTTCTGACATCTGGAACACAGGGAAGGAAAAAAAAAAAAAACACCAGAAAAGTTCAGAAAAGCAAAAATCTGAACAGTACATTGACTTTGGATAATTATTTAATGATAAAGTATTATGGCCTTGTCATGAAAAACACCCTTGAAAATTTTAAAAGTAGTTCCAATGCTCTCATTACCTTTTTGGGAACTAAATCCAAGTATGCTCGGTGTACTGCTGGTTTCTCTGCAAAAACCTGAGACACAATTTAATCATTAAATAAATGGATGAACAACAAAGTTATGAAAAAGGTGGAAGAACATGGGAGCGGGTATACTCTACTAGGTAGGCTGTAGAATGTGATTTAGCATGAAGAATACCTTTTGGACCGCTAGTGAAAGTTTAATTAGCTAACAACTTTGTACTATCCTTGTTTTACATTTCCTAGAATTGCAAGTATTGAATAATCATGAGATATCTTACCTCACGAACAATCTCAGGAGTCAAAGTAAATGTAACTTTGTTTGTCTGGAATTCCAAGAAATAAACAAATGTAAGCTTTCCACGTCCAAAAGGCCACAAAGAAAGTATATGAAAACAGATAAAATCTCCACAGCAAAGACAAACAGGTAAGAATTCATGCACCAGCACATGCTCTCTCTCTCTCTCTCTCTCTCTCTCTCACACACACACACACACACACACAGAGGGGTGGGGAGGGAAGAAGGGAGCTGTATAGTACTCGACCGTCTGTTGATGGCTTGGTGTCTGAAAGCACGAAACTTTTAAGGCCTGTCCGCTGTTTTGACTTTTTGCTGAAGTTCCCACCAAGCAACTTCTGCAATTCGTTTTAAGGAGGAACGCAATTAAATATTCCTTAATAATGCCTTTTACAACCAGAATGACAGCTTCAAGGCTGATGGTTTCCATCAGAGAAAACACTAAGATTTAAACTGATAAAAACAGCAAGTTCAAATACTAATGAAAAACAACATCATGAAAGCAAGATAATCACACATACATGTTCAAACAACACTAACCTTCCTAGTTGCCCAAAATTCAGCTTCTGTCAAGATACCATCACTCACAAACCGCTTATGAAGGTTCTGCAACTCACTGAATGATAAATTTTGGTGGTCAAATGAATCAAGGAGATAAGAAAATCAGCTCAAAAAAAAAAAAAAAAACTGATGCATTTAGCATAAAACAATCTAGTTATGATGATAATAAATCAAAGTACAGTAGCTAATATAGTGTGGTTAACAATTCAAATAGGACAATCACCATGGAATGGACGAAATAGATATGGATTAAAAAAAAAAAAAATCTTAGTGTGCTATCTCATTAAGGGAAAAATTCAGTTATGTCCACCACCTTTTCGCAAGTCTTCAGAAAATATAAAAGCATTGGTTTCTGAACTCATTTCCCATCATCTTTCCATGCTCTGTTCAAATTTCCATCAGACGCTCTTAAACTCTAAACTACTCATTTTATGTTCTTGGTACAGATCACACTACTTCGCCAAATAAAAAGGATCAACAGTAGTTAGCTAAAATTTGATGGCACGCGCTGCAAATACCATGAAAGGCATAACATTTGATAGCTAAAATTTTATGTTCTTACACTACATCCATGCTCTGTTCAAATTTACCTCAGACGCTCTTAAACTCCAAAGTCCTCATTTTATGTTCTTAGTACAGATTACACTACTTCGCCAAGTAGAAAGGACCAAAAGTGTAGTTAGCTAAAATTTGATGGCAAGCACTGCAACTACCATGAAAGGCATAAGACTTGTTCTTTAAATACAAGTAGTTAGACAAGTTCCTTGATCCTTGGTAAGTCATCAAATCTTTGTTAGCAACTTATTTTTTTTATACAGCTAATTTTGTCTTTCTCTGATTGCTTTGAAGGCATAGAATAGCTAGTGTGAGTGAATATCTATGAACTTGAGGCTAAGTTTTCTTTCAAACAATTCTTTTCAAAAGATATGTTTTCCCTCAATTACCGATTAATTAAAAGAATGCAGATCTTGCAATATAGACAAGTACAATCTCCCTTTGTAAAGGCCACATAGCTGTGTATGAGCATGTACCACCATATGTACACTCTTTTACCATTATACATATTTCAAGGAGAAAATTAAAGAGATTTAAGTTATTATAAAAGAAGCTGGCTTGATTACCAAGTAGTCACCAAAAGGATTCGTGCTATAATTGCTCTATATCACGAGTTTGAATAAATAAATTTACCTATTTTCTCGAAGCATATTCATCCGCAAAAGCAATTCTTCTGTGCTAGGTTGTTCAGAAGGAACTTCTGAAGTGTCTATAGGCTTTGGCGTCTCTCCAGTCTTCGAAAGGGCTTTGCCTATTTACAAGGCACCAAAACCATAGCTTCAGAAGAAGCCCACACAGGATTGACATATTATTATGATTATCGGTAGTCTAAACACCAAGCAACAAAAAGTTTACAAAAATTGTAAGAAAGCTGAAAACTCTGACAAGTTCCTTTGAACAGAGAGCAAAAATAAGGCAAGGGCTTAGATAAACTTATTATGATGTCCCAGAGTTAGCACTAATAGAAGGCTATCCTTTAAATCCATCAAGAAAGTGACATTAGGGTTCCTCATCAATCAATCATTAGGATGAACAGAGAGATACAAGTCTTCTCTTTCTCACATGAACTCGACAGTGCAGGCATATAAAAAAAGATTCAAGTTATTGCAACACTATGCATAGAAACTGGACAATATTATAAGCTTACAGAAAAAAATACACAACAAATAAACAACATTAAGAATGTACTCCGTGTCAATAAGGAAGTGACAAGCTGAAATATAAACCTCTTAGGACAGATTTGGAATTCTGTTATGGGAGAGAAATGATTATATTACAGTGTGAGTAGTCAAAAATAAGAGATCCTCCACATTAGCAATTGATTGCGTTGTTTCCAACAATTTATATAATCTAATACAAGATTCCATGAAAGACAAGGGATGATTCTTCTCCCCTAAACCCTTCTTTTTACTCTACCTAACAGAAATCTAAAATACTTAACATGATACAACTTTGTATGCGTGTTTTTAACTTGCATCTAAAAACCCCCTCTCCATGCATTCAATTCCATAACAACCAAACCTGCTACAACAAATAGAATCGAACAACTCTTACACCAAACTCCATAAGCATATAGCTTCAAGGGTGTAGCAGAAGACAATTGACAATTTGACAGCTTCTTTACAAAGAACACCATTTCACCAAGAATTTTACCTCTACTGTGAAGGTTATCAATATCAACTTATCTGAAGCAGCCTCAAAAGGGAAAAAACAGCCTCTGGGAGGGATTTAACTTTTCAAATAGCTGTAAAAGGAAAACCTGGCAATCTCTATTGAGATTAACTCTTAGTCAAGACCTTGTAAATGACTTAATGGTAAACTTGACACTTAAGATGGTCACCACTCTCCATCTTCACACACCCTCCTCTGCTGCTATAGTTTTAATGCTATAATCCACTTGAAAAAATATCACAGAAAGTTTCAAATATCAAGCTCCCTCACAAGCAACATTAAAAAAATATTGCTTTCAGAAACATCCAAGCATGAGCTCAGTAAGGGGGGAAATGGTACTTATGAAGGGAATTGCCACACCAAATATCACAGGAAAACATGACCCCCCTTTTCCACATGCAAAATCCATGTAGGAGAACTCTTCCTCTGCTCCACAAAACAATATCTCCTTGATGACCATAGAAACCCACCACGTTGATCTAGTTCCATATTTGACAGTTTACAAACCATCTTTAAACACCACAAACCATTCTTCAATCACTATTTACCTCAATTATGTATCTTCAAAACCACTTAACAAAAAGGCTTCGTTGAAAACAATGGCAATTTGATAACTAATCCCCCAAACTTCAGAGGGACTCATGGCAAGATAGTGCATTCATCCATTGTAGCCAATAAAGTCAACAACATTACTTTGCCTGAACTATGTAATCACCATAGTGTTTACTACTGCAAATACCATCAACTTTTTCAATCCATTAATTGCATTATCAATGCAGATTAAAAGGTAACCAAACAATCAAAATAGAACTGCAGTCACTTGCTATTACATTGTAGTTCTGGTTATAATATACCAAGCACTTGTATCATTACAAGACGCTAACAAATCCATAATAAATCATAATCTCTGATCAATAGTAAATGTATCAAGGAGAAACTAGAAATCAGCATCATCTCTACACTTGAGAATCGAGACTTACCTACACACTCTTTGCAAACGTGGAGATCATCATAACTTTCAAACTCAAATATGTAACTCACACCCTACAACACCAAAAAAAAATAAAAAAACCATTTAGTACAAAATCAACAACAAGAAAAAGAAAAAAAAGAAGAAAAAACTAACAATCAGAAACAATTCTATAATATCCAACACGGGTACCTGACTCGAAGTGAGATTAAGCATTGGTGCTTTATTTGATCCCTCCTTAGTGTACTTATGATCTACACATTCAATGTACATAAAAGAAACATAACCCGTTACACCCAAAACAAACTTGATACATAAAATCCCATTAAAACAAACAAAAAAGGGAACAAAAAGATAACAGGTTCTTTACTTTTAACGAATCTAAACTCCATATTAAGCTTTGTAGCTGAATTAGGACTATTAGGTTTGAACATCAACCTCTCCAAAGTCTGCACCAAAACCAAAAAAAATAATCAATGCAATCAAGTTCCAAAATTTGATGATAAAATCGAAAACCCAGAAAGGAAAAGTAGTGAAAGGTACCAGGAATAATCGACCAGGAGTACCAGGGTCTTTCACTGAACTCTTAAACTTGACTCGTTTTGACACTTGCCCGCTTGCCATATTCACTTGGATATTGCAATTCAATCCGATGAAAATAATATGTGATCAATGGAGGATTTGTGACCGGAGAGGTTCAACGGATCGGCGGGAATGGTTGGTCGGAGATGCGGTGACAGGTGCGGTGGTAGTGTTCAATGGAGGAAGTAGGAGTTGAAAGGGATAGGATGGGTGTGTGATCGGCTATAGGGACTATAGCTAAGCTAATTTTAGCTACGGAGCCCAAATTGTAAAAATGGGTGTCTATTTGCCTAACTATACAAGCACAGAGGTTCCTTCAAGACTCTGCCAAATATGGGTAGGTTACATTTTATAAGGTCCCTCAAGTTGTACATTTAGATCTTTTTAGTCCTTTTTCTGAAGCTTTGGGCATATCAATCCTCATACGCTTCCTTGTAGTAGCACGTGATCCCTTCATGACTCCATCCATCTTCCTTGCATGCATACATGTGAGCTACGATGGTCAAGTCCAATCCATATTGGGTATCTAAAATACTTAATTTATTGGGCTATAAATCCATTGACACAGTGGATTTATGACAAGGCTAAGGCTTCAATTGGGGCTTTTAGCTTTCGTCACCGTCATAGCTATATATATTTAAAAATATAATAATAATTATTTTTTAAAGTATTTTTTTATTAAAAAATATATTTTTATTTTTTAAAATTTATTTATGTATCAGTATATTAAAGTTAACTTATAAACCAAATAAATACTAATTACAGTATAAACCAGTAGTTATTATATGTTTATGAGGTGGATTTTTTTTTATTAACAAAGATGTTCGTATTAGCTTGTGTGTATTTCGGTTAATTCCATGAGTTCTAAAATTAATAATCATATAAAGAGTTGTCATGGGAAAACAGAACTCGTGATCATTGGATATCATCAAATGCAAAAATTGATCTGATTGGGCATGGCTTTTCTTCTAAACAAGCAGGAAAAAAGTGTTCCAAATAAGATAGAACGATTCATACAATAGCCATCATGGTCAAGTAATGTCCAAATCTTCAGCTTGGTAAGAAGTAAAAACAGCTCCATGCATTTTCAACCCTCGAAGCACACACCATATATGAGTGGCTTAACCATCATCCATTCATCCCTGCCCTGCGCAACCGCAGCGCCTGGTGTTTTTATTGGCAGACTATGATGCTTCAACTTCAATCCAAAGGAAGGGGGGGTTGAACCCAGGGTTTAGAGCCAGCTGCATGCATTTTCAGCTATAAAGAGGAGATGATTTCCTGTTTTTCTTGAATCCCTTAATTAGAAATCTAACACTATTCGTATAGCTTAGATACATTCTGCAGAACATCAAAAAAATCAACTTGGAAAGTAGAAGACGAAGATATGTATAACAAAAGCCATGCCTAGAATATTAAACAGAAAAGCAAAATCTCTAAAATTGGGCGTTTAGGTGCATGCTGTGGTTTAGATGCAAGAAACACTTAGCAGGTGCATGGAAGTATCTGAAAAAACAGATGTAAATCATCCACCAAAAAAAAAAAAACTCCAGTTCTACACGTGGAACAGCTTTGTCACTCTTAGTGTCTTTAGTTTCCTTCATTTCACAGTTGACATGAATAGCAGGAACTTAACTCATAATACATCTATTATCAGCTTACCACTTCAATGTTAAAAATTAAAGATCAGTATCACATTACAAGTAACAAAACCTCAGGTTCAAAATTATTATGTTCTTATATATGAAATCTTGTTCGATATGAATCTGTAGAGGTTAA
>Ga0325402_1005764_pt1 | contig 11636 bp, 1 predicted proteins | sample PopdelMetagenome_22_FD_207212 | JGI IMG/M metagenome (GOLD analysis project Ga0325402, IMG submission 207212) | Populus deltoides microbial communities from Bellville, Georgia, United States - Xylem-PdKOR-R3 | ecosystem: Host-associated > Plants > Phyllosphere > Stem > Wood/Secondary xylem...
GAGATCTAGGGGGTGTTTAGCAATGCAGTGATCACATTAAAAAACTTGAATTTTAAAATAAATTATGATTCGACTAAAATATACCCTAACCGTTGAAAAAAAATAATTAGCAATACCTAGGCACGACAAATGAAATTCATGATGGGATTGTAACCGTTAAATCACAGTTAAAATAAAATAATTAAAAATTAATTCATGTTGAGATCGCATTGAAATATAGAATAGTTTGTTTGCTAAAAAAATATTTTTTAAAAAACATTAATTTATACAAAGTGAATTGTTTTATGATATTTGGTAGTGTTAAAAAACCATCTCAACTCAATAGATCAAACTGTTAGGTGAGATCCAAATATATAATTTATATTATTATCTAACACACCCTCTCAAGTGAAAGTTTTTTGGACTTGAAACTTGCACATACCTATATTACCTTGTATAAAATATCAAGCATGGATAAACATCTTTCCCATCTTTCCCATTTGTTTGATAAAAATCAGAGCCTTGATGACCAAGCGGTTACGAGTTCGAATCTCATCTTCCCTATTTATTTGATAAAAATCAAGCACGAGGTAATATGTACCTACACAAATTTCAAGCCTAAAAGGGCTTTTACTTAAGGCGATGTGTTATAAAATAATATAAATTATATATTAGGAACTCACCTAATAGCTTAATCGATTGGGTTAAGATGGTTCTTTGACAAGTAGTATCATAAAAAATAAGTTCGAAAATATTTTATAGTATTTGATTATGTCATGGAAAATAAACTGGAAAATAAAATTTTAATATTTTTTTTCAAGTTTATTAAAATAATAAGAAACAAATCTTACAAAATAAAAGGTTGAAAGATAATAGAATTGAAAAAAAATATAATTTTATAAATTATCTCAAATAAAATAAATAACAATCAAATAATAGAGATCAAATTTAACACATAAAAAAATGAAAGATGATGAAATTAAAAAAATTATAATTTCATAAATTATTTCAAATAAAATAAATAACAATTAAAAAAATGAGGATCAGATCTGATAAATAAAAATTTCAATAAAAAAATTATAATAGAAAAACTAATAACAATCATAAAATAAAAAACAAAGTTGATATGAAAATTAAATTAAATCAAGTTCTAAGAAATAAAATTAAAAAAAAAATGCAAAACAAAATATATAGCAATCAAAAGTTTGAGGATCAATTTTGATATAATTAATAAACATCATAATATTTTTAAAATTTTCACAACTTCTATAAAATATTTTCAGCCTAAAATAAAAAGAAAATATTTTTCTAAGCCAAAAAAAATTTAATTAGAAAATATTTTTTATTGATTAATTTTTTTAATAACAAATAAATATAAAAAAAGTTAAAAAATTATTTAATAAAAATTATTTTTCATTAAACGGGACTTGGGGTATAAATCAAGTGGAGAAAATTCTTAGGGCAAACAAGTCTCAATCACCGTACAAATTGTTGAAGCAAAGACGGGGAAAACAATGCTCGTGCTATCCTATCCCAACTAACTATCCATTAATTTGACCATTTGTTCAAATAAAAATTCACAAAGCAACATTTACATTTAGAGAATGATGGGAAATAGAGGTCAACTTGTATTTTTTTAAAAAAAATTAAAATTATTTTTTTTATATATTTTGAATTGTTTTCCTACGCTAATCTCAAAAATTATTTTTAAAAAATATAAAAATATTATTTTAATATAAAAATATTTAAAAAAACAATCAAAATTATATTTTCAAACAGGTCTGACAATGCCGACATTAAAACAAACGCATAGTGCTAACAACCAAGTCATGTGAATTATCGACAAAATGGAAAAAAGAAAATATTGTCAGCTCATCCTAAAAAAAATAAAAAAATTGACAACTCTTTGCATGGATAAACATCGTTGCGTGACTAAGCGCTTACTCAGTATTGTAGTGTCAATTGTCTATTAAAATATTTTTTATTTAAAAATATATTAAAATATTTTTTTATTTTTCAAATTTTATTTTTGATATAAACATATTAAAACAATATAAAAATTTAATTTGAAAAAATAAAAAAATAATTATTTAAAAAAAACACTTAAAAAAACATTTATTTAATTAAATCCCTAATTTACATGCCAACCAAAAACAAAAGGCACGGAACTTGAATTTATACAAGAAACCAAAATTTAAAAGACTAGCTAGCTATATAAAAACAACAATTTACAACTACAATCACCAGCCAAGATTAAAAACAAACCCATTTTCATTATTTGGGTTCTCATTAGACTTGTCCTTTTGCTCACCCTCCGCCCCCCCAGCCTTTGTCGTGACCTACCTGAAACGGACCCCGTAAGTTTTTCTGCCACGTTGTTTTGTGGGTGATGAGAAAATATATGGTGTGGACAAGTTGACTTATGTAACTGCGTCGCATTTCCAGAAATCGTTCCCTATATTACTAAACACAAGTAATCGTCAAAATAAAAAAATTGAGTAAGATGTGGGCCTCCCTCAAGCTCACCCACTTGAGTTGTGATGTAGCAGTTTTTTTTTTTTGTCTTTTGTTTTTTTTAATTTATTTTTGGTATTGTTTAATTATATAATAAAATAAAAAATTAATTTGATTTTGTAGAGCTTATAATTTAGATTATGGCTTATAATTTAGGTTATGGTTAAGTGAGTTCACATGGTTGTTTTTTATGCACAATAAACATGATCATGTTGAAGAAACTTGCACCTTGCTCTTGCAAAGATTCATTAAAAAAAAAAAAATAGCAAAGAGGGGAGGTTTGTTGTCTCATAACCATTGTCATTTTTCATTCGAAAGACTTGATAGATGTTTTCATTAAGTAGTACAAGTACAACATAAATATTGCTCAAGATAGAATCAACTTGTCCAATTTGAAAAACTAGACAAATAAAACGTAAGGGAACGCGCTAAGAGATGAAAAGATTTAGATGTCTAGATTATGATTTACATCATGACACGAAGCATTTCAACAAAAAAAAAATAGCAAAGAGGGGGAGTTTGTTGTCTCACAACCATTGCCACTTTTCATTTGAAAGACTTGATAGATGTTTTCATCAAGTAGTACAAGTACAACATAAATATTGCTCAAGATAGAACCAACTTGTCCAATCTGAAAAACCAGACAACTAAAGTGTAAAGGAATACGCTAAGAGATGAAGAGACTTAGATGTTTAGATATATCCCCACCACTGGATAAAAAAATGATCACTCTATTTATCAACACATTCAAGATATCATACTACAAACATGTGATAAATAGTTCAACACATCACTGAAAAAAAAAAAAAAACCTAATTTAAAAACTACGAAGCCCCATCTCATATTACAAACATCGGTCTCAACTCTCCCATTCCCCCCTCAAAGACCAAGCCTAGAGTACAAATGGGCGCTAGATGAGCTTAACCCATCCAACGTGCATTGTGGATTTAAAAAGGAGAATTATAAGCCAGAGATCTGCTGCAACCCTACTACTACTGTACTGTTGAGACAGAGAAGGGTGCTGGTGGGGCTCGACTAGTCTTCCACAAGTCTACAACTACTGTCAAGTTAAGAAAACGAAAAAATGTGAGTGGAGAGGTCACTTCCTTTACGTTTATGTCTCGAGACTGCGGGACCACTCGACCGTTACAGCTGCCACTCCACGTCAGCAAGCACATTCACTCTCGGTCCTCCTTGCATTAAAAGTGAGAGCTCTGATAGAGTCACCCATCACGTAGATTAAAAAATAAAATAGAAATAGAAAATAACTGTCTTTATTACCGTGTGCCATTCGCTATAGATCGGATTGCATAGATATTTTTCGAAAAAATCTTGAATACTATCAGATTATTCATTGTCTTGATATTGTATAGTAAATGTATTTAATATATTTCTAAATAAAAAATATTTTAAAAAATAAATAATATTAATTCATACAAATTAAAAAAAATTCTCTTTAATTCAAACGTTACACGGATACTAGTATTCAAAAGATGACTTGACTTTATATCTGGATCCTATGAATTTGTTTTTTTTATTTGGTGGTGCGGTGAAAACACTATTTGTATAAAATTTAAAAATTAATTTTTAATTTTTTTAATTTTTTAATGTATTGAAATTTAAAAAGATAAAAAAAATTATTTTAATATATAAAAAATGCTAAACACTTTAAAACATAATCTTAATGGCATACCCAAATCAGAATCTAATAGAGCTGTGGGGTCGAAGTCCGTAAAAATAGAAGAGAAAAAAAGTGGGGTTTAAATAGGTGGTTTATGGATCTGGTTGCTTTCCTTATTTAAAGTATTAATCTGCTGGGGGAGGTACGGCGTGGTTGCAGGGGTGAGACCTCCAAGAAGTCTAACATGGTGACGTCATGCCTACTGGCATGTAAATACGGAGAAAATACAAGGCAGGTCAATTCACCAAGGTGGATTTTGTGTTTTCCAAGTTGCAGAGTGCAAGACAAAGCCTTGTCGTCCTGGATTTTATTGGTTGCCTACAGCTTTAACTTCCTTCAGTGACCATGCAGTACAGCTTACTGGAAAATCTCTTTTTGATTCACAAAAGGTACAATCACAAGAGTTATAAGGGCCCTCGTGAGAATTTTTGCTCCCAATTTTGCAGATTTTAATTGCTTGGCAGCAACAATTATGCAGAAGGTGTCTTTTTATATATATATATATATATTTTGAGAAAAAATTGGCAAATCTAAAATCCCAAATGAGCATGAGATTCACAAATGCTAAATTCATGACAACAAGTATAAACTTGAGCTCTCGATGCATTATTAAGCTCTAGCAAGATGGTCCGCTGTTTCATATACCGTGCAATTTTAAGTTTCTGGGGCACGAAGACTGCTGGTCCACTGGTTCATGCAGATACTACAGTGCAATTCAACTGCATATTGCTTTGACGGGGTCAATTAAATTGCAGAACCAAAGGAAAGCAGCTCGTTGGTGGTGTGAAGAAAGCGTGAAAACCCTCATCATTGTTTGTACGATAAACATTGCATGGCTCTAATGCAAGGAGAGATCAACTTGTTTATGGATGACATGCGTTACAGTGCAGGGCTTAATTGGTGAGTAGTGAGCTAGCTTGAGAGAGATTTTTTCATCTGTTTATTATGAAGCGAGAAACAATGGCAGTGATTAGTAGCAACAAGATGAGTTGCGGTGCAACCGTGTGAGAAGGAAATTGGAGCTCTGAAGAACGCATAACAAGCACCACAGGGAGTAGTCCATTCTTAGTTAATAAACATTAAGAGGGAGGGACCCTCTGCATATGAAAGATTTTTAGCTACCCTTTAACTTTCTCTAAAGATGACTCTGAATGGTCACAATCACTCGAACCAGGAACAACAACATCATGCAACCCATTGTCTACCTTGTCGCGTCCTGGCCCATTGATTTTCAGAGAGGTGGAAAGAGGTTTGGTTCCTCCACCTTTGTTTCTTCTCAATTTGTGTCAAAAAGATGAGAGAGAGTCCGATTGCTGGGTGAAAGGGACGGGCATTAAAGCCTTGTATGCTGAGATTATGTAATTGGTGAGGAGGGAAATGTGGCTCCATATATGCATTACTCAAGTCCTTGTCCTTCATAGATTTTTAAGGAAATTGATAGCAGCTGAGCAGAGCAAACTGGGAAGCCTAGAAGATAGAAAGATCATCTGCTAGATCATTTACGCAGCAAATACAGCTTTATGTAGGTCTGAATCAATTACCACTGTCATTTGTAAGCGCTCACTGCATGCCTTCATCACATTGCCAATTTCATATAACCAAAGATAGATTCTAATGGCTTGCAGGTCTGCATCAAACACCAGTTACATAACCTGGGAGATTATCCATTAGCTACTTTCAGTTCTTGTTCGACATTCTTGCCGCGTGCAAGTTACAAGGAGAAAAAAAAAAACTGATCCCATTACAAAATTGCAGAACCACAGGCTGCGGTGCACCACAAGACCTCATCGAGTTCTTACTATCATTACCGGAATCTATTTTCTTCATTGCAATCTACTATACTACGTACAAGCACAGGAAATAAAACTATAACTCAAAACAAAGATTCAAATTTATTCACAAGAGTTACATACACCTAAGAGAAAGAAACATTTCTTTCCTGTTTTTTTTTTACAATTTGTGAAGACTCGAGTTTAAAACCTATAACAAAAACCCAGCAGAATACAAAAGGAAAACCCATATATCTAAACGACCAAACTGAAAGACTATAGCAAGTTACTGGCTTCAGTGGATCTGTCAATGCATGATCGCAATAAAAAATAATAATAACAAGCTACAACTAATTAACCCTTCCAGCGGTTCATTATCTGATCAAGCAGCAGCCCAACAATACCATTCAATGGCGTATAATTCACATTAAACCATTGTTCCACACCAGAGAAAAATTACCAGGTGGAAACTTGTACCAAATTCAAGTCCAGCCCCATCGATTATCGCCATGACGAAACTGTGAGTAGTGGCACCTCATTCCAGGCTAAAGTTAAGAACCCAGGTTGAGAATCATCAAGAGAATACAAAGTACTGTAATTGTAATTCCATAAAAGTATTTTTGCCTGACTCATTGCATAATGGCTAAGCGAAACCGATTCGAAACCCGAGCTTTCCATTAAAACCCTCCATTGCTCTTTATCCTCCATCCTCTCCCTTCTAATTCCAGGCTCCTCTGGCCCTACAACACCAGAAATTCTACGACCCAACAACAATCTCTCAACCTGAAGCCTCTCTTGTGAGTCTCTACTCATGTTAGGATCAAGAGACTCAAAAACAGCAGTGTAGTATCTCAAAGCGTTCTTAAACCGGGTCAAGTACCCGACCCGGTTCAAACTAACTTCATATTCACCAAGAGTAACAATTCTCGGGTTCAACGATTTAGCCATCTTTAAAGCGGTTTCCACGGCTCCTGGAGTCTCACCCAACAAATTATACAGCTGAAGCATGAAATTGACAGCCAAAACCTCATCCGGCTCAACCCGAAAACAAGATTCATTTAACTCCTGAATTGGAGTCAGAATAGGCTCAAACTCAAAATTCAAATCAAGAAGCTTTGCAAAATCAAGAAGCCTATTACCAGTAGCTAAAAGAGAAGCAGCTGGGTTCTTACCAAGAACTGGAGCAGGTATACCTGAGATTCGGATTCTAACAGGTTTTCCAGCTGAACGTGTAGCTAAAGCTTGTAAAAGAGCAGCCCATTGAATTCCTTGAACTATACCGAAATCAACTATGTGAATCTTGCTTGCTTTCTCGGTCGCTTCAAGAATTGCTTGATTTGCTGTTAAATGAGCAAACTTTGAATATGGACAAGCATCATTCAAAGCTTTGTAAGACAAAGTGAACTCTTCACTTGTTGTCTGATGAAAGTTTTTCAAGTCATCAAGCTCTCCTAGAGCAACTCTTCTGCATAATCCTTCAACGAAGTAGAAACCAACGCGCTCACCTGGATCACCGTTCTCACTCACCGATTCCTTGAACTTAATCAATGATTTCACAGCTTGATCAGCTTTGGACTCGACAAGTTGAGCACACTCAACAAGTGCTTTCAAAACCGGCGACGAAGATAACTCTACTATTGCTTTAGACCCAACGACGACTTCGTTTTTTACTGTTGGCGGAGGCTGTTGTGGAGGCGATGTTTTGGGCTTGATTTCTTGAGGAGGAGATGGGTCAGCCCAGAGCGAGCTAGAGATAACCCGGTTAAGATCGGACGGTGGAGAGCAGCCGACAGTGAGTCGACTTGGGCTAGTGTTAAACGGATCAGACGGGTAAATGCCGAAATCAGCATTGTTTTGCCACGCGTCACAGCCAGAAGGAAGATTAGAACTATCCGTCGAATCTCCACCGTTCATTAAACTATCCATCCACTCATCAGAGTCAAACTCACCGCCAGCTCCAGTAAAATCAGGAAAGCGAAACCCACTCGAGTGGTGGTGCTCCATATTCGAGAAACTAAACCCGGGTGGGTCACCTGTATCTGGTCCACTCTGAAACGGGTCAGAGAAGGCAGCCGGGCCCGAGAGCCCATAACCCAAGTTTGGGTTAGCAGACATTGTAGTACTCGGCCAAGGATTTAAAGAAAAAGGGTTTAGGCCAAGAAATTGTTGCTGGGGGTGGTGGCTTTGTTGTTGCTGTTGTTCTTGTTGTTGCTTTTGCTTAATAACTTGTTGGGCTATTGCCATTAGATTTCCACTATCTGCACACATATATGCCATTCTCCGGCTAACCTTCTCGCCGGGAAATTAACTACAAGTTGCATGGAAAGAAAACAACGTTAGTAAAGAAAGAGTGACAGATTCTTGAAATGGTGGATTTATATCGTAAGAGAGAAAAAAAAACAGTTAAAGAAAAGGATAAAGAGAGAGCGGCACGTACTTGAGACTGGAGGTCAGTGGAGGACGAGGACCACGAGCTGGAATAGGTGATGGCAGAGATGGAGAGAGTGGGGAGGGGGGGAGGGGGGGGATGACAATGAGAAAGAGAGTGGGGAATTTTAAGTGTGAGCTCAATGTGGACAAAGGATGATTAAAGTCCCATACAGACGAAGAGTGGGGCCACTTATTCGATTGAAGAAAAGATTAGTATATGGTTTTAAAAGGATTTTGCTTTTTAAGGCCACTGCCAATGTCAGACCTCTAGTTAATTTGTAGTATATTTTTACTGTTGTGGTTGCTTTTATTTTTTAAAATATTAAGATGATGTTTTCATGTTATAAATAATTTTTTAAAAAAATTATTTTTTTAATATAATTTTAAATAAAAAAATTATACATTATATTATTAAATGCACATTTAATATAAGAATTTTTTAAATAAAAACCATTTTACTTTAATATCATTTAAAATTTAGCTAGACTTAATTTTTGTGTTAAAATTAAAGGGAAACCTTAAAATATTGCTTTTGATGAATATTTTTATTTAAAAATATTTTATTTTATTTTTATTAGAAATAAATGAAAAATATAAAATTATAATTATCTCGAAACAATAATATCTTAATTTAATTTATAGGAGATATTATTTGATATTTCATACTCCTACTTCATGATTCCTATGTTTATATAGGAGGATAATCTAGGACAGATAAATATTTATAATAGGGCATCTCAACTTTCTGTGATCACAATGAGCAATTTCATCATAAATATTTAATAATTCATTTAATTCCTATCAATCAAATCCAATTTTAGAAAGAAAAAAAATTAAAATAATTTTTAAACAAACTCAAATTTTTAAAATGTAAAAACAAATGGATTCTTAGTCTTTGATTTTACTACCTACTTTTAGAAATTTTTTACATATAAGATAGAAAACAATTTCGTTTTCAAAATAATTTATTTTTTAAATTACTTATATTACATTTTTAAGCTATTCATAATTACTCATGAAATTAACCGGACTTTAAATTTATGATGGCTTTAAATTATTTGATTAAAGAGTGTGCCGAATTAGTACTTTTATAATTAAAGCGAGTGTGGATAGTGCAAGTCATTTTGTATCGAAATAAAACTTGAGTTAATTATATTGGATAATCAAGGATTAATTTTATTTTTTTTATTTTATCTTTGTAACAATAATCTTTAAAATGCTAGCTCAGATGATAATTTAGTTTGTCATATCATTATTTTAGATCAAACCCATTTCTAGATATCAGAAAAAAAACTCTTTAAATGCAGCAAATATTTTTAGGTTAGAATTCATGTGAAAAGAATTTAATATTGACAAACAAAAAAATAATTAAAAAATACAAGAATTATTAAATAAAATGAACTTCGCATAAAGTAATAAAGGAAAGGTAAAGTAAATCACCCATTAATCTTAGTGGTAAAGTAGTAACTCTAAATTAATTAATTTATATCCTAAAGGATGGAACAACCTATGTGAAGACTTTCCCTCCCGCAGGCTGTGTTCGCTTGGAACTTGTTCGATTTTGCACGAGAAATGTTGTTTTTAAAAAAATTAAAATTTTAAATTGTTTTGAATGATTGATATTAAAAATTAATTTTTTTAAAAAAAAATAATTTAAAAAACAATTTTAACTACGATGCAAAACACGTGGAAGCACTTTTCCTATTTTCACCTTAATTTTTTCTCTCTTTTTCACCCCGCTCTATTCCGGTACCTTGACTGGGATCCACATCCTACTTGACACGTCAATTGTTATAGGCGCGTAGGGGTCGCCGTCTTAATGACGTCATCTCCTGTGACCTTCTCGGGGCATGGAAAGCAAGTCTTCACCGTCCATTTTGGAGATCCTGCGTCCTCAATTACCAAAATGGAACGGCGCCACTTACGGTGGCTGAAAACGACTCTACGGGTAGAGTACCTTGGCAGTTGGCAAGATAAAAGCAAAACCATCGTCTGCATCTTTATGCTGACACGTATGCACTTTGTTTGTGTTCTTTTTCTTCCGGCGATGATCTATGTTTTATTATCGAGTTAATTATAATTTAATCCCTTTATTTTATTCAGAGTAATTATTACCACCTATAGTATTATATATAATTAAATATTTTTTAATTAATATTGGTCATCCTCAATTTAGTGGTTTTTAGTTCTGAAAATGTCTTCTTCCATTACCTTTTTTTCATCTTAGCTTTTTTTAATAAAAAACAAAATAAAATAAAAAATAACTCAAAATTAATGGAATACACACACAGTCGTTGAAAATAATAAGCTTAATTAATTAGCTTTATTCATCTACAAAGATCAAAATTGTAGTTAATTTTTTGGGGGCATAACATTCTTCTCAAAAAAATATTATCTCTCAAAATCAAAATTTGGAAATAACAGTAAAATGATTTAATGAATATAACATAATTCAAGAATAAATCCATTAATAGATAAAACGGTTGTAGTTCTGAAGGGTTAGCAGCTAAGGTATTTCAGGTTTTGATTCATATTCGTACATCCATCACATATCTTGGTTTTTATATATATATATAAATTCAAAACAAACCCAAACCTTGATCTAAGTTAGTGTAAGGGTGGTTAGAATTACATTCCTAACAGTGTTTATAATTTTTTTTTTGCTTAAAATTAAATTTTATGTTTTTAGATCGTTTTGATATGCTAGTGTTAAAAATAATTTTTAAAAAATTAAAAAATATTATTTTAATATATTTCTAGCAAAAATCACTTTAAAAACACAATTGCTACCATACTCTTAAATACCCTCTAAATTAGCACAACAAAATAATTATGAAACAAAATAAATTTTTAAAAAATTATTTTTAATATCAACATATCAAAATAATTGTGTTTTTAAATTCGTAACAACTGAATCCTCAAGGCCAAATTGCCTGTTCTAAATTCTATATTCGTGTGTGTGTGTGTGTGTGTTGAGTGTTCTTTTAAAGGGATATGATAGAAAAAGAGAATAGAAAGATGGAAAAAACTGATATAAGGTGAAGAAAGAGGACTCTATTGATAAAAGTTGGAAGGATTTGCCGCTTAATGGACGGACCCACATGGACCAATACTAATTAGGATAAAGAAGGACAAAATAAGGGTCCACCCAAAGAGAGTAAAATCAATGTTGGACCGGTGAAAAGCAACGGCGGAGGATATTTTTGACGAGGTTTTGCAAAAAAAAAAAAAAAAAAAAAAAAAAAAAAAAAAAAGAAGGGAAA
>Ga0325402_1005766_pt1 | contig 11634 bp, 4 predicted proteins | sample PopdelMetagenome_22_FD_207212 | JGI IMG/M metagenome (GOLD analysis project Ga0325402, IMG submission 207212) | Populus deltoides microbial communities from Bellville, Georgia, United States - Xylem-PdKOR-R3 | ecosystem: Host-associated > Plants > Phyllosphere > Stem > Wood/Secondary xylem...
ACACGATCAAAAGATTGATATCTTCTCCCAAGTGTAGGAGTGTCGAAGTAATAAATAACCCAGCAAGACCGAGGTCGAACCACATGGAGGTTAATAATAATAATAATAATAATAATAATAATAATAAGTTGAAGAGAGCTTTGAGATGTGATATTGATATAAGGATTAAACAATGATAAAAACAATTGTCAAGGTTAGAGGATCCACTAATGGTATGTTAAACAAGTATTGTATAAACTCTTATTACTCAACTGGAAACCATACACAAAGGAGGTTCCAATCGGATTATAAATTGTTAACATGATTACATTAGTTATCTTATTTGAATAATGCTAATACTTGTAAATGTTGTCAGGTATTCATGATTATAACTTATGTTAACAACAAATCAAGTTCCTTTCACAGCATAGGTGTAGGTTATATACCATACGGTTTGGGTTATGAAAGTGCCAAGTATTTGTTGTACCAAAGTTATACAACATAAATCTAGATTAACCATTTAACAAGTAAAGTATTAAGAGTGAATAAGATAACAAATACAAAACATGTTAGTATCATACATTAAAGTCCATGTTGAGTTTATACTATACTTATTCTTACACCATTAGTGTAACCTTTTCACCTTGACATAATAAACTTAGCTAAACATAATGAAGAAGAGAAACATAAATAAACAAGATAAAAACATAAATAAGATATAAGTTAACTAAGTAAAGGAAAGGAAATGAAAAGCACAAACAAGAGATTAATATAAATAAAATTTAAGCATTACAAAAATATAAAGAGAGAGCAAGAACATGATCTTGAACTGAAAACCAAGATGCCTAAATACATGGCAAATGCCTCCTTTTATAGGCCAAAATTTGGAACTATTGATTTGATGACTAATTGTTGAGTGGGTGGCCATATCTTGATTTAGTGATAATCTTTATCTTCTTGTCTAAACAAAACGTCATTGCTAACATCAAAATTTGAACAGATTGTCCCCATGAAAGTTCTAGGAAATTGTCCCAGCTTTCCAACACAAAAAAGAATCGGTGCATTTGGACTTCAAGAACTCGAGATATGAGCTGAACACTAAACAGCATCTGGGCTGTAGGACAGATTTCGACTTCTCCATTATTGCTAAGATTTGGACTTCCAAACAACAGAATTGAGTCTTTCACTCCCTATGAATGTTTTAGGCCTATTTCTTAGCTTTCTAGCCATATAAACCAAATTGAAATCCAAGATCTACAGCTTAAGATATGACCCAATGACTTAATAGTGTTCTAGTTTAAACTGAACCAACATCACTTTTCTAAACCTAACCCTCTCTTTGTCTTCTCAATTTCAGTAGTTAAACTCATCAATCAATCCTTTGATTTATGTGATAGGCCTATATTTAAGATGAATATTTATCATAAATTAAAGGTATCTTATAGTATCAGACTTGTTATTATAAAACATGCTTTAGTTAAGGAGTTATTGATGCTTTAAGTGCAAAATGATGATATAAAACCTTAATAAAAATGCACTTTTAAGTACTAATCAATACACATGACAACATCAACTAAACTTTATATGGATGAAAATGGAAAGAATGTATACATCATTAAATATCATGGTATGATTGGATCACTCTTATATTTTACTACTAGTAGACCCAATATTACATTTTGTGTATGTCCATGTGCATGTTTTCAAGCATGCCATAAAGAATCTCATATTAGTGCTGTAAAATGAATTATTTTATATTTTCATGGTAAAATTGATTTCGGGTTATGGTATACAAAAGGATGCGAGTTGAGTTTAATTAGCTATTTAGATGATTTTTCTAGAAGCAAAGTTGATAGAAAAAGTACTATTAGAACATGTCACTTTTTAGGATCCACACTAGTATATTGGGCTAGTAAGAAGTAAAACTTTGTAGCTTTATCTACAACTGAATCATAATATATAACAACTGGTAGTTGTTCACAAAGTTTATGGATAAAACAAACCTTGGAAGATTTTGGACTTAATTTTGATCATATATCTATTAAATGTAATAACATTAGTGCAATAAGTCTATCTAACAATTTAATCTAGCATGATGAGGATCAGCTCAACACCAAGCATAATCATTCCAATGACCCATTGGAGGTGCCAATTGGGCCAATTAGAAGAACTAGACCAAAGAAACTTAAAAAAGCATTGAATGAGCTTGTTCAAAACATATGGAGTAAGATGGACATACAAGAGCTTGGGACATCTAAGGAGCATGAAGGAGAACCTCTAATTCATCTAATTCAAGTCCAAGTAGAACCCAGTTCGTGTGGAACAAAGGACTGATGGTCTGGCCCCATAACAACCTTGTTAGGCTTGTTTTTCCTAATGCTATAAGGATAAAAAGTCAACAATTTATTCTCCTAATTAAGTAAGGAAGTCGACCATATCTTGTTCCTAAAAAAAGAAGGATTGTTTAAAGTTTTTCCTAACCTAGGAAGGAAAATAATTAAATTAGCAACAAAGAAGGAAATTTGCTTTGTTATTTGTCCAAGTTATACAAGGTAATCCAAGCTGATCAAGGAAAAGAAAGGGGCGACAACAAGGAAACAAAATAAGATCAGATTTTCCTAGTTTACAAGGGACTTATGGTGGGTAACAACTAATCCTATGCTTGCAAGGAAGGTTCATTAAGCTATAAAAACTTATAAACTAGGGAAATTAGATTAATTAACTTTTATTTTATCAAGTTATATGCGGCAAAACAAACTAGACTTTATGTTATTTTTTTCCCTTTATGTTTTGGGTTATATTTGGGTTTAATTTTAAGTGGACATCATATAAGTCCACATAAGGGGTCTACTAGGGTTTATTTGAGTTTGGAGTCAATATAAATAAGGGCATACCAGATATGTAAGGCTATACAATTTTTTCTGATCAATAAACTTCTTTTGTTCTTTTGCTGCATTTGTTGTGTGTTGGTGGGATAATCTCCCATCCATGGTTCTCTAAATAACTGAAAAATGACTTATCAACGAACAAATGATTTTGTAATGTCATCCTTATACTTCTCATTCGCGAATCAATATTCGTTGGGTGGGGGTTTCTGTTTCCAATAGTGCTGGTGCCTAGGTACAAGTTATCTTTGTGTCAAACTCCTATCAAACCTGATTTACTTGGCATTTCAGGAATTGATGTCTTTGCGTGTGGGTTGCTTGATTGCATGTTCAAGAGGTTTGCATCAGGTTGAATAGGGCATTGCGAATGTTATAGAATTACAACATTGTGTGGAATTGGAGGACATGGTCCATATGACAACATAGGTAGAGAGGCAAATAAAGAGAAGGGGCAGGACACGTTTTCAGACCAATTCGACTTCATCTACCTTAACATGGAGGCTGAATCTAAAGAGAGAGGGGGTTGTCCAACCAAAGCCTTATGCAAAGATTGAACCACCAAAGATAAAAAAAAAAAAGGTGCTCATACATATGAGAAAGGTAAATCTGAATCTCAACCTACTCATGATAGAGATATTAAATGTTTTAACTTTTTAGGGAAGGGTCACATTGCATCTCAGTGTCCAAACCGAAGAGTTATGCTTACAAGAGACAATGAGGAGGTTGAATATGAAAGTGAAAAATTTGAATGTGAAGAGATGAGGAGATTGCATATCCTGTTGTGGGGGAGGCCTTGGTTATAAGGCCAACATTAAACATGCAAATCAAATAAGATGATGTACATCAGCAACGGGAAAACATATTTCACACTCGATGTCACATCTAAAACAAGGTATGTAGCATGATAATCGATGGAGGTAGTTGTGCTAGTGATACTCTTGTGAAGAAATTGAATCTAAGTTGTATTGCATCGTAGGCCTTATAGATTGCAATGGTTAGATAAATGTGGTGAAGTGAAGGCTACTAGGCAAGTATTGATTGCTGCATTTTCTATTAGGAAGTATTCTGATAAGGTTATGTATGATGTAGTCCCTATACATACTAGTCACGTACTTTTGGGGCGTCCATAACAGTTTGATCAGAAGGCGATTCATGATGGGTTTAGAAATATGTCACCATTGTAAAGGATGGTAATCATCACTGATGTGAATCTCGTGATCACGTGGTCACGCAACCCACAATCAAGATTGAGATCAGAAGTCAGAAAGCTGAAATAGGTCTGATAGGAGTGTGACACAATGAAAACCTGCCCTATAACGACCCGGCTTTTCCAGAGCCAAAATTGATGGGAAAGTTTTTTTTTCATCCGGTTCTGGATGTTTTTCACCATATCATTCTACAAATTTATAATTGCATTTCATTCATTAATAAAGCACAATCCACGTAGGATAACGTAAATGAACATTCTCCTAAAACATATTCTCAATACACATCATGCCCATAATATTTTATTTTCATACTCATAGGTTAACATTACATCATATTGACATACTCATAAATTCACATTCATGTTCTAGTCTCGTTATCATTACGAGTTCATATAAGAGTGTCGAACAACAAGTTACACAACTAATACTTTCGTTATCCTGACCTCATGTAATTTCATAACATGACTTCCTCATAAGAAGAATACCACATATGTATATTCATTCACATTATATCTACATGATTGCATATTCACATCCGTGTTCCATTTCATTTTGTCATTACAAGTCTTTACAAAAAGGGTCGGATGACTAATTGAGCAATTTACACGTCTGTTCATACAGAACTCATATCACCTATAACATGCAAATACATAATTCTTTTCAAATGAGTGAGTCATGAAATGGATTTCCTTACCACCATGTTGGTATGATGTTCTTGTTACAACACGAGGTAATTTTAGGCATTATAGGCAATTTTAAAAAACATAATAAAGCAATATTAACGTTACATTTCACTCATGAACCAAAAGAGCATAATTCTTTCATTTCTCCTTAACTTATGTAAATACCACCCTTAATAATTCGTCAATTACCTAGGCTAATTATAATATTCAGACCCGGTCATCCATCTCAAATACCGTTAACCAAACTAAGGTAATTCTCTATTTAAAGCATAAGAATTGTAGTTCTTCCATATACTTGATATATACAAAATATAGTACCCATGAACGCATCAACTCTTGAAACTAACTTATAAATCCCAAATCCAGCAGTCCTTTTAGGATGCCATTAGCCGAAGCTAATAATTTTTCAATCTCAGTCAGCCACTTAGGATGCCATTAGCCGAAGCTAATCATTAACCCATCAAACATTCTAGAGGCAATTTATGTAATCACTATAACAAGATATTATGTCCTTTGTAATACACCAACAAACATTTCATAACAGTTTAGCATTTAGCATAAGACAATAATAAACCCTTCATATTTTCATCCAACCATTTAAGATGGTTAATGTTCAATACAATACAACAATAGATCCCTTGTAATACTCATACAAAAATTCATCACAATTACATTTAATAAAATGCAACAGAAGAGCCCTCGTAATACTCATACAACCATTTGTCATAATTACATTCCATAAAATAAACAGTAGATTCTTCATAATACTCATACAACTATTCATCATCTTTACACTCGATAAAATACAACAGTAGGTCTTTCGTAATACTCATACAACCATTAGTCACCAACCCAAATTCATAAATAGCCTAATTAACATCTCATAGTCAGTTTAATATTCATCACAACATGATAATATATCCACCTCATACAAGTCATTTCAGAACATTAACATTTTCGTCATTGTTTCAACATTCATCAAGAACTCAATTGACATTTCATAGTTATTTGGACAATCATCTAGAATTCAATCAAACACTTCATCGTCGTACATCATTCAATAAGGATTTAATAATATATCATCATAAGTAAATCATTTCAAAACATACACATTATACGAGAAAAAGGTGGGGACCACCTACCTGTTCCACCTGTGGTTTGTCCTTGTTCTGACGATGGTCCAATCTCGGCCGCACCACCTAAGACATCAATGCCACTAGTTAGTATATTTGCATCCTTAAATCACATTCATCACCATACTTATTTCAAGTATCTATATGATCACATTCAAGTGTTCCATATTTTACACTATCATACAATGAAATTGTAGAAAGCATTTAAGTCATTTTTTACTAGAGAGTCTATTGTAGAAAATCGGCAGCGAAAACTGGTTCATTGCTGGCCGCATAATTCGGTAGCGAAACTGATTCGTTGCAGGCCCTTCAATTTCGGTAGCAAATGCTACTTCACTGTAGCCAACACACTTTCAGCAGCGAATGCTAATTCACTGCAGGCAACTCAATTTCGGTAGTGAATCACAATTTTGCTGCAGTCAACACACTTTCAGCAGCGAATGCTAATTCACTGCAGGCAACTCAATTTCGGTAGTGAATCATAATTTTGCTGCAGTCAACACACTTTCAGCAGCGAACATTGATTCGCTTCAGAATAACTCAACTTCGATAGCGAATGCTAATTCGCTGCAGCCAACACACCCTCGGCAACGAATACTAATTCGATGCAAACAACTAGATTTTGGTAGCGAATCACAAATTTGTTACAAAACGACACTTTTGGCAGCGAACGCTAATTCACTGCAGATAACTCAGTTTTGGCAACAAATCACAAATTCGCTAAAGACAACACACTTTCAGCAGCGAATGCTGATTCGCTACAAACAACACCATTTTGACAACGAATGTTAATTCGTCGCAGACAACTCAATTTTGGCAACGAATCACAAATTCGCTGTAGACAACACACTTTCGACAATGAATGTTGATTCGCTGCAACCAACACACTTTCGACAGCGAATGCTAATTCACTGCAACCAATACACTTTCGGCAACGAATGCTAGTTCGATGCTGACAGCTTAATTTCAGCAGCGAATCACAAATTCGCTGCAGAACACACACTTTCGGGCAATGAATGCTAATTCATTGCAAATAACTCAATTTCAGCAGCGAATGCTAATCTACTGTGGACAGCTCAATTTTAGCACCGAATCACAAATTCACTACATAACACACTTTCGACAGCGAATGCAAATTTGCTCCAGACCACTCAATTTCGACAGCGAATCACATATTCGCAGCAGAACATGCACTTTCAGTAGCGAACGTTAATTCGCTACAGACAACATAATTTCGGGCAGCGAATGCTGATTCGCTGTAGACTCACAATTTCACCTGCGAACATAAATTTATTGTGGACACCGCAATTTCAGCAGTGAATGCTGATTCGTTACAGACAACGTAATTTCAATAGCGAACACTGATTCGCTATATAGACAACACGATTCAACAACGAAAAATGATTCGTTGCAGGCAACACCATTCGACAGCGAAACATAATTCACTACATACAACACCATTCGGCAGTGAAAATTCCTTCGTTGTAAGCAACAACATTCAGCAATGAAAACTAATTTGCTGTAGACAACACAATTCAGCAGCAAAAATTCCTTCGCTGTAGATAACACAAATCAGCAGTGAAACTAATTCGTTGCATGCCACTTATTTTAGCAGCGAAACTATTTGCTACATACAACAAAATTCGACAGTGAAACTGGTTTGCTATAGGCAACACAAATCGGAAGGGAAACTAATTCACTACAAACAGCTTCGCTACAGACAACACCCTCGACAACAAAACTAATTCGTTGTAGACAACACCCTCGACAAATCCAAGGAAAATGGCCTTTAAATACTCCAGTAAAAGTTTAATCGAGATACAATGGTCAGATCAAAAGTTATGGCCCTCTCAAACCGTTACTCTAGTCTTGCCCGACCAGACCTCCTCCTCACCAAGTAGTGATTCCAAATCTACTCCAAGGAAAATGGCCTCCGGAAACACCTGTAAAAGTTTGATCGTGATCTAACGGTCGGATCAAAATGTATTGCCCTTTCGAAACATTACTCTTGGTTGGTGCGACCAGACCTCCTCCTCATTTAGTATCGATTCCACATCCACTTCATGGAAAAGGGCCTCTGGAAACTCCTGTAAAATTTTGATCGTGATCTAACAGTTGGATCAAAAGTTATGGCCCTTTCAAAATGTTATGCTAGTCTGGCGCGACCAGACCGTCGCCTCACTAAGTAGCGATTCAAGATCAACTCTAAGGAAAATGGCCTCTAAAAAGTCTTTTAAAATTTTGATCAAGATCCAACGGTCGGATAAAAAGTTATGGCCTTTTCGAACCATTACCCTGGCCTGGAGCGACCAGACCTCCACCTTACCGGGTATCGATTCCACATCCACTCCATGGAAAAGGGCCTCCGGAAATTCCGGTAAAATTTTGATCGTGATCCAATGGTGGGATCAATTGTTCTGGCCCTTTCAAAACATGATGCTAGTCTGGCGCGACCAGACCTCCTCCTCACCGAGTATCGCTTCCAAAACCACTCCATGAAAAAGAGCCTCCAAAAACTCATGTAAAATTTTTATCGCGATCTAACAGTCGGATCAAAAGTAATGCCCTTCCGAACTGTTGCTCTGGCTTGGCGTGACCAGACCTCCGCCTCACCGTGTATCGATTCCACATCCATTCCATTGAAAAGGGCCTTCAGAAACTCCTGTAAATTTCGATCACGATCCCACGGTCAGATCAAAAGTTATGGCCCTTTCAAATCGTTACTTCAGTCTGGCGCGACCAGACCGTCGCCTCACCGAGTACCGATTCAAGATCTACTCCATGGAAAATGGCCTCTATAAACTCCTATAAAAGTTTGATCGAGATCCAACGGTCGAATCAAAAGTTATGATCCTTCCAAACCGTTACTCTAGCCTGGTGCGACCAGACTTCCTCCTCACTGAGTATCGCTTCCACATCCACTCTTAGAAAAGGGCCTCCAGAAACTCCTATAAAATTTTGATCGCAATCCAACGGTCGGATCAAAAGCTATGGCCCTTTTGAACCGTTATTCTGGCATGGCTCGACCAGACCTCCGCCTCACCGAGTATAGATTCCACATCCATTCCATTGAAAAGCACCTCCGAAAACTCCTGTAAAAGTTTGATAGCGATTCAATGGTCGGATCAAAAGTTATTGCCCTTTTGAAACGTTACTCTTGGTTGGAGCGACCAAACTTCTTCCTCACTAAGTATCGATTCCACATCCACTCCATGGAAAAGGGCCTCCGAAAACTCCTGTAAAAGTTTGATCGCGATCGAACGGTCAGATCAAAAGTGATGGCCCTTTCGAAACGTTACTCTAGCTTGACGCGACCAGACCTCCGCCTCACCGAGTATCGATTGCACATCCACTCCATTACAGAAGGCCTCTGGAAACTCCTGTAAAATTTAAATCGCGATCCAATGGTCGGATCAAAAGTAATGGCCCTTTTAAACCATTACTAAAGGCTGGCGTGACTAGACCGACGCCTCACCGAGTATCAATTCCACATGCACTCCATGGAAAAGGGCCTCCGAAAACTCCTGTAAAAGTTTCATCGAGATCCAACAGTCGGATCCAAAGTTATGGCTCTTTCGAACCGTTACTCTCGCCTGGCTCGACCAAACCTCCTCCTCACCGAGTAGCGATTCCTCATCTACTTCGAGGAAAAAGGCCTTCAGAAACTCCTGTAAAACTTTTTATCGCGATCCAACGGTCAGATCAAAACTTATGGCCTTTCAAACTGTTAATATAGGCTGGCGACCAGATCGTTGCCTCACCGTGTAGCGATTCCAGATCAACTCCAAGGAAAATGGCCTCTAAAAACTGTTGTTAAAGTTTGATCGAGATCAAATAATTGGATCAAAAGTTATGGCCATTTCGAAACGTTACGCTAGTCTAGCGCGACCAGACCGTCGCCTCACAAAGTAGCGATTCTAGATCAACTCCAAGTAAAATGGCCTCTACAAACTCCTGTAAAAGGTTGATCGAGATCTAATGGTTGGATCAAAAGTTATCACCCTTTCGAACCGTTATCCTGGCCTAGAGTGACCAGACCTTCGCCTCATCGAGTATCGATTCCACATCCATTCCATTAAAAACGCTCTCCGGAAACTCCAGTAAAAGTTTGATCGCGATCCAACGTTCCGATCAAAAGTTATGGCCCTTTCGAAACGTTACGCTAGGCTGGGGCGACCAGACCTCCTCCGCAACGAGTATCGATTCCAGATCAACTCCAATGAAAATGTCCTTAAAAAACTCCAGTAAAAGTTTGATCGAGATACAACGGTCGGATAAAACGTTATGGCCCTTTCAAATCGTTACTCTAGTTTGGCCCGACCAGACCTCCTCACCGGGTAACGTTTCCTGTTCTACTCCAAGAAACACGACATCCAGAAACTCCTGTAAAATTTTGATCGCGATCCAACGCTTAGATCCAAAGTTACGACCCTTTCGAACTGTTACTCTAGCCTGGCGAGACCAGACCTTCTCCACACCGAGTATCAATTCCACATCCACTCCGTGGAATAGGGCTTCCGGAAACTCATGTAAAATTTTGATCGCAATCCAATGGTCAGATAAAAACTTATAGCCCTTCCGAACCGTTACTCTGGCATAGCGCGACCAGACCTCCGCCTTACCGAGTATCGATTCCACATCCATTCCATCGAAAAGGGCCTCCGGAAACTCCTGTAAAATTTAGATTGCGATCCAACAAATGGATCAAAACTCTAGTCTGGCGCGACCAGACTGTCGCCTCACCGAGTAATGATTCAATATCTACTCAAAGGAAAATGGCCTATAAAAACTCATGTAAAAGTTTTATCGAGATCCAACGGTCGGATCAACAGTTATGGCCCTTTCAAACTATTACTCTATCCTGGCGTGACCAGACCTCCTCCTTAACGAGTATCGCTTCCACATCCACTCCATGGAAAAGGACCTTCGAAAACTCATGTAAAATTTTGATTATGATCCAACCGTCGGATCAAAACTTATGGCCCTTTCGAACTATTACTACGACGTGGCGCAATTAGACTCCTGCTCACCGAGTATCAATTCCACATCCACTCCATGGAAAAAGCCCTCCGGAAACTCCTGAAAATTTTTATCGCGATCCAATGGTGGGATCAAAGGTTCTGGCCCTTTCAAAACGTTACGCTAGTCTGGCATGACTAGACCTCCTCTTCACCGAGTATCGATTCCAGATCAACTCCAAGGAAAACGGCCACTAAAAACTCATGTAAAAGTTTGATCAAGATCCAATGGTCGGATCAAAAGTTATGGCCCTTTTGAACTGTTACTCTAGCCTGGCACGACCAGACCTCCTCCTCACCGAGTATCGCTTCCACCTCCACTCCATGGAAAAGGGCCTTCTAAAACTCATGTAAAATTTTGATCGCGATCCAACGGTCGGATCAAAACTTATGGCCCTTTCGAACCATTATTCTGGCGTGGCGCGACCAGATCGTTGCCTCACCGAGTAGTGATTCCAGATCAACTCCAAGGAAAAGGTCCTCTAAAATCTCCTGTAAAATTTTGATCGAGATACAACGGTTGGATCAAAATTTATGGCCATTTCAAATCGTTATTGAAGTGTGGCCTGACCAGACCTCCTCCTCACCGAGGAGCAATTCCTGATCTACTCTAAGGAAAACAACCTCCGGAAACTCCTGTAAAATTATGATCGCGATCCAACAGTCGAATCAAAAGTTATGATCCTTTCGAATTGTTACTCTAGGTAGACGCGACCAGACTGTCGCCT
>Ga0325402_1005767_pt1 | contig 11633 bp, 5 predicted proteins | sample PopdelMetagenome_22_FD_207212 | JGI IMG/M metagenome (GOLD analysis project Ga0325402, IMG submission 207212) | Populus deltoides microbial communities from Bellville, Georgia, United States - Xylem-PdKOR-R3 | ecosystem: Host-associated > Plants > Phyllosphere > Stem > Wood/Secondary xylem...
ATCCTATCAGATTGAGAAAGGAAAAATGGGACAGTTCGTAGTACTTGTTCTTTGTTCTTCGCCCTCTTTGTTTCTAACTATGATAAGCTGCAAGTTGGGTGGGCGTTAGGTTAAACAGTACTTCAGGTAGGCAGTGCCTACCAATCTGGCAATATCTTATGATGAATCTAGCACACTGTGTTGAATAAATGACGACTGAAGTTCTTATGTGGCTGCTTATGCTCAAATATCAGGCAGTTTGAGCTAACATCGTAGCATTTAAAGTTTGATAATTATTGTACTTTAACTTAAAAATATTTATAAAAAATACTTTTAAAATATAAAAAACAAATAAATTTAATAGCAAGGCCATTTGTGTTCCTGGCAAAGCAACAGAGAAGAAGACAATAAGTGATTTTTTCTTGTCCAGAAAATGCACAATAAAATTTTGAATATGTAATTAAATAGCGCAATTACATGACCACCTCACTCAAAAATACCAAGGTGGGGGGCTTTAATTTCCTTTACATTTTCTTCTCTTTTTCTGGTGTTTTTTTTCTCAAGATGTTTTTTTTGTCAAAACTGTAAAAACAAAGCTAGTAAATGTTTTTGATATCCTTATCTTCCAGACGTACTTTGAAGGTGATTTCTTAAAGAAAAAACGTTATTTTATTTGTAATTCCGAATATTAAAAATCAAACCGGTCCCATACCCCCAAGCTATCAACCCCGCCTCCCATGCGTTAGGCTCTTAAATGAACTTGAACCGAGTACAATGGACCACGCCCAGAACGCACAATGTGTTGCTCCCAGTGCGGAAAAGAGACCCATTGATAACTCCTAAAAAACTAGTTCAAAAAGGACCAGTTAAGTTACCTCGTGAGATAAGGAGAAATTGGTCAGATGGCACGTCTCGACATGCACCCCAAGAAGCTTTCTTACATCTAAGATCCTGTCCGTAGAGATGCCCTACAAATACATGCAACAAAAAAATAAAAAAATAAAAAAATAAACCAAGCACACCACACATAAGCCAATAAAAATGCAGCTCATCATCTGACAGTAGAGTTTCCTTGCCCGAAGAAAAAAGAAAAGGAAAATATAACGCAGGAGTAAAGAAATAAGTACCTACCAACAACATTAAATTTATGCCTGTGTTAAGAATGGTTAATGACACTAACTATGCTATTCAGGAAAATTAGATCCCGTTTGTCGGCGTGATTAATTATATTTAATTTTCAAACTTTTTTTTGTTTGAAATATAATGATATTAAAAATAAATTTAATTTTTATTTTTATTTTTATACATTTTCAAATACAAACAACAACATATATTACCACAAATGCTAAACACTAACTTATTACATTACCTTGAGAGTCACTTGAGAGTCGTCTGGCGTTTCAACGGTGGCTTCAATGACTGTAGGCAAAACTATACATTTCATACAAAATCAACCAGACCCAAATTCAGCATTCTTGCAAAAAATTACACCAATTCACTACTTGCATTCATATCATATATATGAACACACACACACATAGACAGAGGCCCGCCCTTATTGTATCTGTGTGTATAGTTTTCCCCCCCAAAGAAGTATGTGTACGTACGTTTTACCTGAACAAACTGAAGGGTCCAATTGGGTGCAGGGATGGTGAGAAAATGGAAGAGAAATTTTTTGAACCGTACATTTCGATCTTTTGTATGGTCTAATAATAACTCAATAATCAGATAAAGACAACCAAACAATAGTTGTGTTTTCACTTTTAAGAATAAAAAAAGAATATGTAATATTATATATATAAAGGAAACTATAGAAAAGGAGAAGAAAATAATATAATGATTGATGCAATGAACATGAAAGAAATTAAATGACCTTTTTCTTCCTTCTTCTTCTTCTCTCCTTTAGCTTTATGAGGCTTGGCCTTTCCAGTTCTGGGAGCCATTGTTGTGAATAAATAAAAGATAAGAACTCTGTTGCGAATACTGGTTTGCAAGACGAACTAGTCCTTCAATTAACGATAATTAAAAACTATATCCCAAATTGAATTTATCGACTAATTTTCTCTGCATGTAGAATAAGTTTACAGAATCTTTCGTGGAATTGCTATAAACAAAACCAAGCAAGAAACAAATATATATGCGGAGCAAAGACACGGGAAGCACGAAGAAAACAAAATAATAATGCAACAGTGCAAGAATCTCTGATATAAAAATGAAAATACTTTTAGGTCATTTGAAGTGTTTTTTGTTTTTTTTTTTTTGGAATTAATAGAGGGATAAAGAGAGAAAAGACTCGTATAACGAGGAGTATGCGTAACCAGTTAACTGTACAAGAAAGAAACAGCCTTTACATGGCAAGGAAAAGGGTGAGGACAGAGTGGATAAAGGGGAGGGAATTCGTGAATTGAAGTTTGTGTAGTGATATTGTTGTTGAGCATAATAATATATAGTGGTAAGTGAAGGAAAAACTTGAGACAAGAGTTAAGGAGAATATGAGGGAAAGAGAGAAAGAGAGAGACTGCTTTAATTTGGAAGAGGATATTGAAAGAGAGAGAGAGAGAGAGAGAGAGAGAGAGAGAGAGAGAGAGAGAGAGACGGTGTGGAAGTGTGTTTGAGAGGTGGATAGGATAAGGAAACCAAGCCCTTTCTTGTACACAAGCACATAAGAACACAAGGCAAATAATTTGAGGCCTCTCATTTTTCTCTTTCCTTTTTACTCCCCTCCCCTCATCGCTTCCCTTGCCCTCTATCCCTTACTGCCTCTATCATCACTACCCTTCTTACATCTTTCTAGATGTGCAAGTTTGTCCCTGTAAAGTTTGAAACAAAATACCAATTTGTAGGGTTATCGTCATATTCTAAGCACTAGATTTCACATGCTGGCACGATATTGGCTGTATTTCATGTGTATAAGAACCATTGTATGCTACATGTTGAAGCTGTCCACGACCAAGCAGGAGATAAGGTGAAAAGGGACGTGTGTGTATATATATATATATATATATATATATATATATATATTCTAGCTAGTGAAAGGCATTAATTTCTTGGGTTTGAATTAATATCAATTAATACGTTTACAAATCCTTACATAGAGAAACTTAACAAGACTTTCCGATGTAAATCTCACTAATAAGTTGATGGTTCTTTTATATAAAAAAAAAAAATTATGGTCATTTCGGTTCTTGAACAAACGATAACACACCTTTTGCTGTGTTGTTGTATGGGTCATGGTACAAACAACTATATTCTTACCATTGTAGTGTGGGCTATCCAACTCGTGCAGCACACACCTATATATGTTTTTGAGTTCTAAGAAGTCAAAACATGGTGTTGTGCATCGCCCATGCTCATAAAATTTTAAATGTTTTATTGACATATTCTCTGCAAGCACAGTACACTTAGATTAACTTCTCATTGATGTATTCTTTCATCGAGATCCCATTCAAATCACGATAACATTTTCTTGTTCCTGAGTGGGCTTCTTTAATTCTTTTAGGTTTGTGCTCTAAAAGATCTGCCCGATTTGGATTTACACATATAGGGCAAATGCCCCCAATACCGTGTCTTTTTGCTACAACTTCATTTTTTTTTCAATTTATTTCATGCCTTCCACAAAATATTTGACGTATTTATCAAATTATTCGATTGATAAATCATCAACAGGTTCTCCAAGCACATTGAAAATTCGTCCTAGAGTCGCCCCGCCGACTGGAACACTTAGGGGAGCTCCTGTGTCAATCACTTTCATTCCTCTCATTAGACCATCTGTAGCACTCATAGCTAGAGCTCGAACTCGATTATTTTCTAATAATTGTTGTACTTCACAAGTGACATTAATTTGTTGACTGAGAGTATCTTGACCCTTAACTACCAGAGCGTTGTAAATATTAGGCATCTTGCATGGGGGAAAAACTACATCTAGCACTGGGCCAATGATTTGAGCGATATGTCCCAGGTTCTTTTTTGCACCACATTCCTAGCCAATTATAATTGCAGTGTATAATGTTGTTCTATTCAAATCAAGAGCCTCCTTTCTCAACTATTGGTTATTTCTAACCACTTCACCAATGATAATGCAGACACTACAACGAATGATAGAAATCAACCATTTCTATCAATTAATTTTCATACAACTTTCTAATGTGAACTAATATGAACAAAGTTCATAAATACCTTAAGTCATTAGCTAAATGAGAGGTTTATAAATTTCTCAGATTCAAAAATTTATTCTTTTAGTTTTCTCGTTCTCTCTTATAAACTTATTAACTTAAGCATCAGAGAGGTCCTCGTTCCACAAGAGACTTATTTTTCAGGAATAATCAAGCTCGAAAATAAAATCCCAATTCAAGCCCACACATCTTGGTCCATGATCGCGACCTTTGGAAAATCCAATCTTTATATGAAATTTGTTCACGACATCATCATAAATGATGGCCAAATTTAGTGGTTTGGTTGATTTTCTATGTTTGAGTTGTTAGTGTAGATATTATCCTGTAGCTAATCGGTTGGTTACACATGACATTGACTTTATTCATGTAAATATATTTAATTTTAATAAAGGCTTTATTTATCTTTAATATTCATTAAATATTTGATTAATGAATCTAGAGTAAATATAAAGTCTTTAAGATAAAAATATTTTGCAAGAGAAATTATGAAGTTGTTATAATTATGAGATTAATATTGCATCAAAACATTATTTCTAAATGTTCCTAGTCAATACTCTATTAAGATTGATTATTAATTAAATTAAGTTCTTGAGATTATATTCTTTTCTTTATAAAAAAAAAGCAATTGTTCTTTCCTTTTTTTATTGTCATTATAGGTTCTTGCTAACCGATCATTTTTATAGAAAAAATAGAAATGATTTCTTTGTAGGTAGAGTTGAAAAATGATGTTGCATTGTTGGTGTTGTTGGGTGAAGAATTGTATGATGTGGTCTCACAATATGAGGGCATTTTGTTTGGTTTTCAATCCAATAAGCAGACGTTTCTTGGTTTTAGTGTGATCCAAAATTGGATAAAACAAAGTATTTTTTAGGAGATTCTTTATTGAAAGACTAATTTTCTCCACTATAATCTGAATGTCATGCATATTGAAAAGAACATGTTTGAAAAATATTTTAACATGGTGAAAAACATGAAAGGGAAGACAAAGGACAACATGAAGGCTAGAATGGATATACCTTTATTTTTGTCATCGTAAGAATATGAAGTTGATTTATGATGGGATATGGGTCACAAAGCCCAAAATCAGCTTTGCCTTAGATAAGAATGCATAATTACTAGTCTACCAATGACTTAAGAGTCTGTGTGTTCCTGATGGATATGCTGTAAACATATCTAGATTGATGAATTTGGAGAATAACAAACTGTCTGAAATGAAGAGTCATGACTGCCACATGTTTATGAAAATATTCATTCCACTTGTTTACCAGGATTTATTACCAAAAAGGATATGAGATACACTCATGGAGATCAATCACTTTTTTAGAGATAGATGCTCTAACAAGTTACATAGAGAAGCTTAGAATGAATATCATACATTTATCGTTTAAGGAAACATTTGGAGGCCGTATCCAATATAGATGGATATATCCATTTGATAGGTTGGGGATTACACATGCATCCTAATTAAATTTTTATTTTTTTTAATTTAAAACATTCATTTAATTCCAGGCAGATACTTGTTCAACCTTAAGAAAAAAATTAAAAACAAGGTGCATATTGAGGCTTCAATATGCGAGGCTTATATTATTAAAGAGATTTTAACATTTATTTGATAACATTTTAGGCCTCACTTGAAAACAAGAATCAATCGCGTTTCAAGATATGATAATGTTAGGAAAGTGCCTTCGAGTGAGAATTTGTCAATATTTTCCTATCCTGGATGACCTTTATAAAAAATTACAATGACGAGAAGACACTTGACAAAGATCAAATTCAGACATACTTATAATTATGTGCTATTTAATTGCGACGAATTGAGACTTTTTATTCAGTTAGTACAATATTAACATGTTGTTATTTTAAAATAATTTCTCTTAAACGCTCATAAACTAATAGATTGAATAATTCAACGAGGCAACATTGTTAATTTTTACTTTCTCAAAATTCACATCTGACTGAATCTTAAATTTTTCAATTACAAGATGAATAATTTGTCACGTGGTTCAAAACACATGTAAGCAATACTTAATAATTGTGAACTCTCATAATACTTAATTTTATTATACTTTTCTCTTTAACTGTTGATGCTTGTAATCTTCTACCAAGTTTATCAAATAGAAGGGAATACTAGTGATTGTTTGAATTTACCATGTTTGGATCCTGAAATAAAGGTTAAGTGTTATAACAGGTATTTCATTAATGAATATATCTTTTATACTGAAAAGTGTGGTTAGGGTAGAAAAACCTATAATAATGAAGTTTGTGTTAAGAGATTAACTTTTATTTAGTTTAAAGTTGTTTATTATAGAAAGCTAGAATAGGTGATTGAATCGCAATATCATAACAGGCATAATAAAGTCTTTTTATTCAAATGATATTGATATAATACCACTAATAGAGGAATCATAGTAAATCTCCACTATGGTTTGGTTGAAATTAATACAAAGGTTAGACTTGGCAACGCAATGATGTCTTTATTTTTATCAAGCAATGCCAACAAGTTTATTACACATACACTCCTTCCTTCAGAAAGGATTGTTCTAAGGTTGATTGGTTATCCGTTGTGAAAACCAAACCTAGAGGTGTATGTAAGTTGTTCTGGATGGTAACGATGAAGTAACCGTGAGAATGATGTCTTTCAGCTTGATAAGTTAGTTGATCCATATTGAGCTGTTCTGTTTATTGATTTAGAAGAAAATCTAATTTTCATGTAGTTGAGGATATTTCTATTGATATTGATGCTAAGGAGTTAAATGATATATTGAGAACCAATGGACATATAAAAGTTGATGAAGATGATAAGATCGACGAGCTTCATTTCATTAAAGAAGATTATGATAAACATGATGATGATGAAATTAAAGAAGAAAAAGATAATTCTGATTAAAAGTATTTCAAACTAATTTTATTTGTAAAACATCAATGTGTAATGAAATTGACTTTAATATAATTTTTACATATGTTATTGCTTTACAATGAACTATTATTAACATATTTGGAACGTTTATTGTTGTGATTTTATTATTATGTTATTGAACATAATTCGTTTTACCGTTTTGTGATTTTATTGTATTCACAAGTTTTATAGGTATGGAATACAAAAATATTGGGGAAAAAGTTATTGTTTTTGACCAATGAAAATATGGATAAAATATAAAATACTTACAGAATTACTAATGGATTAAGTCCCTAAAAAATTTTAAAGAGTTGGAAAATAATTATAGGACTTTTCCACTGAAAATTAAAGATAGAATTACCGACAAACTAAGTCCCTTACAAAGTTGGAAAAATATTATAAGACTTTGCCACTGAGAATTACAAATTAAATTACTGATGGACTAAGTCCCTTAAAATGTTTTAGAGAGTTGGAAAAAAGTTATAGCTCATTGCCACTAATAATTACAAATAAAATTACTAACAAAATGAAATTTTGTTAGAAAAATTTAATGGAGTTATGGAAATTTTTAGGGGTTCTAAAAAATTTTTAGTTTTAATTATCGATAAAATTACAAATAGTCTTCAAAAACTAATAAATATTTAACTATACATCAGTAATTATGTTAGTAAAAAACAAATTAATAGAATAGTAGAATCCCTAATTCCTAAAAATATCTTGTCTTCCTCTTTTCCACCTCCTAATCCATCATCCTCTCTCCCTATCTTCAGACTAATGTCCTCCATCATCATATCTCATTCTCTTCACCTCTCTCTCCATCGTCCTCACTCCTTCTCTTCCCCTTTCCATCCAATATTGTAAAAAAAATTCAAGCATGTATATTGCTTCATTTTATTACTTTTTCCTTGAGATTGGGTATAATATGAATTATATTAAGGTATTTAAGTAATTAAGAGATGATTGATCACCCTAAGTGAATTAGAAAAAATACTATATATGTTCTTAAATAATTTTGATTGTAAATCCTTGCACTAGGTGAAATGAAATTTGAAAAGAGTTTCAAATTTTATTCAAATAATTAATGACTATAGTGTTAAGAACAAACATTATTTGACAGAGTAGACGCATTTTATGCTATAATATCTAAATTGAAACATTGTTGATGAAGAGATAATAGTTATAGTGAGAAATTAGTTACTGAAAGGTTAAGTCAAACCATTTATGAGTTACCAAATATTTAAGGAATCATGACAGGTTGCTAGACATTATACTTGATCTTTAAATATAAATCAATTAATAATAAATTATTATTTTTTCAATTTATTTAATCATATTTTATTTAGAATTGTGATTTATATTTGGACCATCTTAATAGAAAACTTAATGGGTCACACATATAAGAACTGTTGGTTAGAAATTAAAATGGGATGATTAATCAAGTGTGACTTGATTATAAATAAGTTTTAGAAATTGAAAACTATAATGTAATTTATATAGAGAATTACAATTCTATATATATAAAAATCAAGTAGAGACTTGATTGAATAAATTTCTAAAATTATCCTGAAATAATATATGTGATATTATTTAGAGGGCCAAGTGATATTTTGTTATTTATTTGGTTTTCAAGTTTCCCTAAATGAAATGTTATACCTTTTATTTTTTGTTTAGTATGTAATACAGTGCAGAATACCTAAAAACACAAAAGAAAAGAGTTAATACTCAAAGGCATAACAATCCATCTCTCCTCAAAAGGTTATAAGATTTCTTACTTATGGTTTGTATGGATTAATATTAGAGATCAGACACTTGGACGACTTGTGGTTTGCGACAACCCAGTCTTGAAACAATTATTCAAAGCCAAAATAAATATATGATTTTCATGTAATCTTCATATAAACTTTAAACAACTATAAATTAGTCTAACATGATCTTGAGACTCTAAAAAAAAAATTAATTTACCATTCCCGCTACATGTATGTTATTTTCATGTTATCGTCAATTGAAATATATTTGATGTTATAAGATTAAGTCACGTATAACTCACTTATATAATTTGGATGAGTTATATCATAAAAATCTGTTTTTCTAAATATTTTTTTATAAAATATAAAAAGTTGAAAAAAATACAAAAGTGATCTTGGCCATTTCCAGTGCCCTTTTGTTTTTGTACTTACAAAGTTTCCTAAAAAGTAGATAAAAAATCCAAAAAAAAAAAAACAAACAGGAATTGAAAGTGAGCTTGCCATGCCAAAGACACCCTACCACTTAGATTTTTGAGTGTTGTGCTTGGCTAAAGACAAAAAGAAAAGGTATAGGGGGCAGGTGTAGGATTATGAAGGAACGGACAAGTTGATGTTAAAAAAGCAGAAGAAAAATTAAGAGTCCAAGCGAAATGGGGACGAAGGAGAGCAATAATGCGAAGACGAAAAACAATGGTGGGGAACTTGCGCAATAATTGTGTAGAAAATTGACCAGCCATCCGATCCATTCAATTTTAGAAGGAAGGAAAGCACGAGAGAAGAGGGGCAATAAAATATGGTTCTGACTAACCCCTGGGAAAAGAGGAAACAAGAGGCTGCTCCTCTCAGCTCCCTCACGCAGGGCCTATCCCATTTTTTTCAACACTTCAACTCCTTTTCTTCCTCTCGGCAACTCCTTGATCCTCCACCATTTTCAGCAGCTCCAACTTCCACCCGTGACAGCCACCACACGACAGCCCTCAAACCTCCACAAAACAGCCTCACAACAGACCTGTAACAACCCCGAAATCAGCACAGAAACAGCCCAGTAAACCACCTCCAAACAACCATGAAAAGCTTCAGCTACTAAAACACCATCTAAACAACCACTTTCCATACCATAAAAATCCAGTTCCAAGTCACCATAATACAGCCCGTAAATCATAACAAAACAGCCCCTACAAGCAGTAGCAGTAGCAACCAGCTATGAAGAAAAAAAATAAATGCAAACATCAAACTTCAATGTAGCAGAACTCCCTCTATAGGGATCTGTTTACTACTCTAGCAGTGGAGAATCAAAGAGAGAATGTAATAGTTTCAGACCTAGTAGGAGGTTTACCCATCACCACCGGCAATAACACCCAGCAGTGAAAGAAAGAGTAGACTTAAACTGAAAAACAGGAAAAAGATTAAAACTTCAACAAAGCAGAGCTCCCTTTACAATGTCCGTTTACTGCACCATCAATGGAGAATTGAAAAGGAGACAGAGAAGTTTTAAATCTATCAGATTCCAACCTTCAAAAGCAGCGGCTATTCTTCCCTCACATCCAATGTATTCCAGCAGTTTCCCTTGCCATCCAAATCTTGTCCAACCTTTTTTGAAAGGTCTCCTACAAATCTTGGATGACTTAATGTGTTATGATTACACGTGACAATGTGATTGTAGAGTTTGTGAGTAATTAATGGAAGGTAATGTGTGTGAGAGTTGGAATTTAGCATGTGTTAGAACAAATAACATAAAAAACAAATAAAAAGTACCATAAAAATTTGTTTTCTTAGAAAATTTGCATCATAACCAAGCTTTTCTTAAAAAAAATCATAAAAAATATATCTTTTGAATAATTTAATTTTTTTTGTTAAATACCATGTTTAGCAAAAAAAAAATATCATTTGTGTTTTTAGCATTTCTATAAAAAAAATATATATTTTTATTGCATGTATTTTTGGGCTAGATAACAAGTTTATTAGCCCATTAAAAACTTAACCCAAACAAAATGATTTTTGAGGCTATATACCAAAAAATAAAAAATCATTTCTTTTAAATAAATAATGTTAAAAATAACAAGAGTTTTGAAATAAATGTTCAAAATGACATTCATGTAGACCCAAAGTTTATTTTTATCATTTCTGTTAAGCCAAAGCTCATTTTTTTCATTAATAAGGGTTCAATGCTTGTCTCAACTAGTTAGGAGAATATGCTTTTAAATTTTTAATAAACCCATTATAAATTTTGATGGTTCAACTCACTAACATGACTTGATCAATAATAAGCCATAGGTTATAAACAGAAGTGATCAAATTGTTCAATTTACTAATATGACTTGATTAATAAAAAGTCACAAGTTATGATTAGGAGTGATTTTGGTCACTTAGTGACATGTCTTGATCGATAAATAATCATATGTTGTGATCAAGAGTGATCAAAGAATTGTCTATTCTCCAATATTATTCAAAGATGGTAACTAAAAATAGCAAAAATATCATATCATAGAATTGCTAGGTTCAACTTTCAACCCAGCGTTTAACCCGCCAGAATTAACCTGTTGTTACATGGTAAATAAACAACAGGTACAACAAACTTTTAGCAATAAAAGATAACAATCAACAATACAACTTATCTCGGATATAATGTTTTAGAGTGATAATATATTCTGTTTAGCCTAACTTTGGATGATGTTGCTTCTAATTAAAGATAATCACAAAAAAATAATCAAGCCTAAATTAATATAAACAAAAGCATATAAAGATATTTGTCTTCCATTAATGTCGTTGAATGCAGAGGACTTTGTAGTCTTTTCTTTCTCTAAAAACGAAAAGATTCAGAGGATATAAATACCCCTTGAA
>Ga0325402_1005768_pt1 | contig 11632 bp, 7 predicted proteins | sample PopdelMetagenome_22_FD_207212 | JGI IMG/M metagenome (GOLD analysis project Ga0325402, IMG submission 207212) | Populus deltoides microbial communities from Bellville, Georgia, United States - Xylem-PdKOR-R3 | ecosystem: Host-associated > Plants > Phyllosphere > Stem > Wood/Secondary xylem...
TACCTGATTCGTGAGTTTGAAATGTTAACCCGGGTTGAAATTTATCTTTTTTTAAGATATTTTTATTGACATCGATTTTTTTTTCCGTTCACATCCTTCAACATTGGATTTGTTGAGAATTGAGCTTATGACTCTCTTCAATTTCCATTCTAGGGGGTTATGACTCTCTTTGATTTCCATTATAGGAGGTTATCCTGATCTCATGACCTGGGGTGCGGGTTGGCTTGAGTAACTTGGGTTATTTTTTTACGATATAATATTTTTTTTTCAATTTTATCATTTAACATTAATTTAGTTTGAGAATTGAGCTTAATATATTTTCATGTTTTACCTTCTTTTAGGTTATCTTATTTGCATGATCCTACTCAAAGGTCTAATAGTCTTGCTCGAGTTCCATAGGTTTTTTAATCTTTCTTGTTGATTGACTTCTTCTCTTTTTTTTTTCGCCCTCTACATTTGAATTGTTAGAAGCATTATATATTTTTTCAATTTGCTTTCTACATGGATTATATCGACCTCACGACTTAAGTCACGAGTTTAGCAAACTAACTCAGGTTAACTCATATCATTTCTTCTGTCCTTTTTAATTTTATCTTTTAATATTGAGTTGTATTGGAATTAAGCTTCATTTTTTTTCCGTGTGCATTCTTTTTATGCAGGTCACCATAATCACCTTTTATTTTATAATTAAGTCTATTTACTATCATTTTTTTTTCTTGTATCATATAATTAGATGAAGTCATCTTATTGGACTCGATCAAGTTTTTGACCTCAGTCATGGATTTTCTATCATTTCCTTATATCAAAATTTTTTTTGGCTTAATCTGCAGCTATCAATATTGTTATAAAATAACTTTTGATGGACTTGTCTAAGTCAAACTATCACCAAATACAGATTTCTCACAGCGCACTAAAGGAACTAAAATTCATTATTGTGCTTTATTGTTTATTTAAACAATGAAGAGCCTTAAATATAGATTTTAAATTATTTTGCAACAATCTTGTGCAATGATTGAGTTGGTAAGTGTGTGGGACATCCTCGAGATCGTGTGTTCGAGAGCTAGATTGTGTAGAAAAATTCTTCATTATCATTTGTTGCTTTTTTTTTTTTAAAAGGTGGAGTCATCCGCCCTTTTAATGAAAAAAAAAAGGTCAAAACCCTTTGTTGTCCCTTTCTTTTTTCTTGTCCCCTTTTTTTTTACACTCCAAGAAAAATTTACTAGATCCATCTACTCTCTAATTTTGATACGATTCTTAAATACTATTATAAATTTTTATTTGAATTTTAATAGATTTTTCAGTTATTATATACATGATCTGAAAATAATAATACTAATAATAAATTATTTGGTTGAAATCAATATTTTATTATTGAAATTCTTAAATTGATTTTGAACATGATTGTATCATATTTATGATTTTTTTTAATTTTAAATCACATAAAATATGGACATGTTATTTGGAGATTGTTTGTTAACTTGCTTTAACAATTATAAAACAATTTTTAATAAAAAATAGAAATAATAATTACAATTAAAAACATTGTGCTAACTAAAATAAATAAAAGATGAGTTAGTAAGACAATTTATTTTAATGAAGAAAAAATTTCAGATCGACTGTATTTTCGGGTTTGATGACAATGCTAAAGAATTTCATGAGATATTTGTTTTATGTTTTAAAAAATTTGGACCCCATAAGGTAGTGCAAGCATACAAACTAGTTACTTTATAAAAAATGGTATTTGGATGATGCATATGCCTATAATTTTATTGAGTATTTTATACCCATTCATGCTTGGAAAGATTTATATGAATGGATAATTTATGATATATTAAATGCATATTTAAACCACTAAATGGAAAACCATCCAACTAAAGACAACATTAACTTTGATTGATGTTTAGATATAAGGTTCTAATCAAGTAAAAATCTATATTGTAAAGTTAGCTTAAATGTTTGAAGCCGATAAGACTTTCTAGTCTTTACCTAGACTCTACAAGTTATTAAAAGAACTTTAAAACGCGTGGGGAAAGCACTGTAGCTTTCCCCATAAAACATATATTATCACTGCACTGTAGCAAACTGTCTCGCTTTTCTTTTCATGTTTGAAAGTATTTGACTTAAAGCGAGATCATTATATTGGTGTATTAAATGCTTTGAAAAATTACACTGTTGTTTTTTCTTTCTCTGCAATTGGGTTTTCTTTTCCTTCTATAAAGTTGAGGGGGTTACTGAATTATCTGACATGTCATCAGCTTGAAAATAATTAAACGAGCATGCCAAGAGATAATAAACTTACACGACTTCATTATGATGCTGGCATCTCTGCAAAATAAGACATAAAAAAATACATTAAATGAATGTGATGCTGGCATCATTATGCAAACATACTTGCCCTTACCTTTTCATTATTTCATGTTCTACTTTAGTTGGCACTTCTATTTTGGTTAGTATACTTGGCAGGCTCCTTTTGTTTTTGTTTGTAATTGCTTTATTGCATAGGGTGGTGCTCTTCTGAACTGTTTTTTATCAATTCAATTCTTTCAGCTCCCAGCTCTCTTATGATATTTCAAGGTGTGTTTTTGTGCAACTTTTGTTCTTTGGGTTGGGTTAGCTTTTACCATCAAATAGCGTTTGTTGAGGGTTCAGGTGGGATGTGCTTTTGTTTTTATCAGTGCATAACAACCATAATTTGTTATGCATTCCTCTGCAGTTCTTTATTTTCTTTATCGGATCATCTTCAGGAGAGGACTTAGACTTCAAAGTTAGAACAGTTTTCTGTTTGTTGCTTTTTAAAACTGTGTTGTGAGAAATAGCTATACTCATGTTGTTGTCTGCATCTCAAATTATTATGCATGAGGCTATGCCTTATCATTTTCGACTTTTACATAAATTTTCCACCTGACAAATGAGCGTTTTTGTTTCATTGAACATCAAGTGTCTTTACCTTTGTGTCTGATTCTGTTGTTTAATGGTGTATCCTTTATTCCTATTTTCATTGTTGCCATGTTCTTCAAAAAGTCTTCGGAGATACAAAGGCATATCACAATTTTTTCAAGTTAAATGCACTTCTGGAAAAGAGTCTCCTTCTCTCATCTTCTCTTCGTTTTTTTTAAGTAAATAATGTCATTGATTGAGTAACATTATGGATTACATCGCATCATCATCTCTATGGGTGGTAATTAGTTTTACTAAAAACCACCATCACGGGCAACTGTGTTTGTGCATATAAAATCTTATGCTTTTGGTAAGCTTTAAGAATTTCTTTTTTATATATATAAAAAATTTGCATAGATATTTTTTTATTACATGCTGCAATATAGGGTCACATATCATTTTCTTAATTATATTTGTATAATAAATGATGCAGCTGTTGTGACATGCAAATGTTGCAAGAATTTTATCTTGCCCAGAAAATGTTGGTCGTTCAGCACTGGATCTAGACCATTAGAATATGTTGGTCGTTTCTTTTGCTCAACACTATTAAAAAATAAAATAAATTGTAGTAATTAAAATAGGACAGAAAAAATTGTTTGTCAAACCAAGGCAATCACTAGCAAGACAAAATTTAAGGTTCTATGTATTTTTTAAACCCTTAATTTTAGTCTTCAAAATTTTAATTGCTCTGTATTTTTTAATTTTATTTTCATTGCTCTATTTCCATGAGAATGCTTTTTTGGAGTTGAGTCATTATTTAGGGGGATTTCCACTAACTGTTCAGTTAACCTCTGTTGACATTTCAAGTAATCCCAGTTTCTTTCAAGAAAATAAGATCCCGCAAGATATTTTTGTTTTGTTCCTATTTCATGCCTCTTCATGTAAATTTATTTTTCAATGCTGTATTTTACAAGTTTCAATCCTGCATTCCTCCACTTGTCCTTATAATCTCTTAACATTTCTTATAAAATCTTAACATGCGAGCTCCGTGGTTTATATTTCTTGTCTTTTATTTATTTTCTTTTTGATGTATAAAGACAGTGTTTATGTTGTCATAACAAAACTTAATGAGCAAAGTTTTTTTTTTCCTGTAATTGATGGCCATGCAAATTGTTTCAAAATTAGTATGGAAAACCTCTTCATTCTTTTTCTAAGATTATAACCAAGAACAACCAGCAGTTATTGTTTACATTAACAAAACAACTTCTTAACAAATCCTTTGTATGGACCCATTCAAGCACAAGGTATCTATTATATTTGTTTTTAAATATTTCTTATTAGAAGCAAAACAAAGCTGTTGAATTATTTCTAGGACAAAAATAACTTATAAATGACTTAATATGATCTTACATATGAGAATTAAGTTAATGTGGTTGCCTCATGTTGTTGATTTATTGCTTGGAAAAAAAATATTCTTCATGGTAATTTAGATATATTTGTTGACTTACCATGAATACATATAGATAAGTTTTAATTTCTATTCATTCATTTGCTAATAATCCTCCAACTAAATACTATCATTATAATTACTGTACTGTTAACAACTGTCAACGCTGCATCACTTTCATTTTTATAAAAAAAAATTATATGACTTTCTACTTTACTTGGCACGTGCAGAATGAAAGATTTACATGCAAAGCTTTCATAGTGGATTATGATCTGTTCAAAGGATGGTGGTGCGAGAGCTGTCCAGATTGCAACAAGCCACTCTCTGAACTCCTTAATAATTTGCGATGCATGGAGCATGACTATCCAACCTCTGCACCAGTTTCATGGTTCAACTACCATACATACCAAGACACTTTTTAATGTCTTTTAGGTTCATAATTAATTGCATCGTCAGTGATGGTCAAGATGTCACGAACTTTCTTCTCTCTAGCAAGACAGCTGAGTATTTTTTTCAATGCTTCAGCTCATCATTTGGTGTTCGACAAAAAATTCACTGGCCTATTTATTGTTCCACCTCAAATGATTGAGAAATTAAACAAAACAAAAATATTTCAACTTTGATTTGGAGTCTACAAATATGTACTCAATAAATGTGAAATATATGTTTGCAACATCTTCGATGACATTGCAACTGAAGCATATATTGACCCGATAGCCCTATTAAAGTTGCTGACACAATAGGCCCGATAGCCACTAATGCTGGAAGTTCCATACCTGTCACCCCTCCAACACCGAACCTTGCAGATCCCTTGAGTGTCGATCAGTCTCAAATTCAGACTCCAGCTTCACAGCAGCACACCTTTCAGCAAAAAGACACATTCCATGACAATTGACATCCCCAATAAAAAAGAGCATTAATCTTCACTGATGTTAGGCCACACAACAGGTTTGGTTCGCTTGCTCACACATAAACAATATTCCATGTATTGTGCCAAAAATTTCTCATCATACGGAATGCTGTTTCAACCATGATAAAGTTTTATTTATTATTTTTCAATACAAAAATGATGCACCAGCAGAAGCCAATGTCTTATTTGCTTCATGTACATTCCTTTAACAATCATTGCTTGACTGTTCTGCAAATATATAAATGGTTTTTCCTTTCATTCTTAATATGTTATTCAGCATCCAAATGTCATCATGTGGAATCCTTTTTCAACCATATCATTGTTTTAATTCTTATTTTCTGATTTCAAGATGTTAGGCTGACTGGCACCACTATCTCATTACTCTATATTCATTCCTATATCACTTATTACTTAAGTGTTCTACTAATAAATAAATGGTTTTGCCTTTTATTCTTATTGTTTACACTTGTCATTGCTTAAGTACTTCCTTTTAATATATGATTCAACACCCAACTTCCCCAGCCAATATCCTTGAAAGATTATGCAGATTCATCAAAGGAACATCTCTGCGAAGATGATGTCGGTCCTGCACCAGCACTTCTAAAGAAGCAACGCCTCTCCATTTCATCACCTGAAGAGGTTTGCATCTACAATATCATTTAGTACTCTGTACTGCTCCACCACCTCTTTGTTTAACAAAAATTAATTCAATCACAATCAACTATATCATTCTCACTTTCTAATTGCATTCCCTTATTTATGAACTCATATACTCAGCAACAATTACATCTTTAGTTCTCATTTCTAATTTTTCTGGAAGAATATTTGATGTTTATTGTTTTATGAAAAATTTATAGCTTACAGTTACACTTATCTTTTGCTGTAGGAAAAAAAACTAGCATTCAATTAATCAATTTTTTTTTATCCAACATTGCAAGTTGATTCAACGTCTTCATCATGTGCTTTGTTAATACAAACTGCCGCTCATTGACGCCCATTTCTCTATCTATATGTATAAAGCATAAAATATTTAACTCTAGGTACTTTTGTTAATTTAACTATCTTTACTTAACTTTTGCAACTAACTTTATGAATGTCATATCTTTTGTTATATAAGATTTCTGATTAATTTATAAATATTTATCATAATAATTAAAATTAAATTTTACTTAAAACGCCCGCAGCATCGCGCGGGTATCAAAACTAGTTAATATAACTAAAAGACGTGAGGTTGATTTAACTATTCATATAAATAGCAAACAAATTAATATATGTTTTAAAATATTATATATGAACATCGTTCAATAGCTTGCTTGGCCAACACGTGGTGCTGGCATGGTGAATGTTGCGAGCTCAAGAGTTGTCACTTGTAATATTTTTTGTTTCATGGTCGTCTATTACATAATTTTTATTTTAATAAAAAAGGGTGGTCAAATCGCATAAAAGAAAAAAAGAAAAAACTAAAGGCCCATACGTGTGTTTGTTCTAGGCCTATCTGCATAGATTTTTTTTATTGATCATTTGGGTCTTTATTTTATTTTTTTAATTTTATCATTTAATACTGAATTGGTTGTGAATGAGTATTTTTATTTTTATTATATAATAAGATAAAAAAAATTAATTTAATCCAATAGGTTTAATAACCCGAGCGTGAATTTAGAGGGTTAACTAGGGTGAACATGATATGTTTTTTCTTCCTTTGATTTTTTCTTTTTTGGACTTACCCGGTCAATAGTGTCATGTTAGGACAACTTTCACATGATTTAATTTTTTTGTTTTTTGTAATCTTTGGCTCTCTTTCTCTCTCTCTCTCTCTCTCTCTAATTTCATCATTTTAACCGAATTTTATCATTCAATATTGAGTTAATTGTGAATTAATATTTGTATTTTTTATCACATAATAATAATAATAATAATAAAAACAACTCAACCTAGTGGATTCTATAACTCAAGTTACGAGTTTGGCAGGCTATATCAGAACGTGTCATGTTTCTTTGTTTTTTCTTTGTTTTTTTTCTTTGGACCCACTTAGTCAACAAGGTCAAATCAAAATAATTTTTATTTAATTTAATTTAAAACTCGGCAAAATAAAAAATTAGGTTATGATTTTTAAAGTTTGAAACGCTATATTAAGTTTAATAACAATGTTAAATTGTTTTTGATAATCTAGAGATTATTTTTTTTATATTTTTTTTAAAAAATTATCCGAGCCGTAACAATTTCATGGCTGACTATCACCCAAATGAGTCTCATAGCCATTAGTCAATTATTCATATATAACTTGGAAGTGTTATTAGATAGCTGTTTGGAGTGAGTTTTTGTATCATCAAAACATAAATTACATGGAAACATATTATATTTATTCTTATTATCATTGAATATTTTATCCTAAAATCATAATGAAATGTTATCTAAAAACAAATGACATAATACAAAACTTGTTTCATATCTATTTATAAAATCAAACAAAAAAAATGCCTTTAAACCTTTTAATAACTAGTGATTAAATTTTGATTTGACAATCCAAGGGAATTTAAGGATTCATGTTATAAAAAAACCTAAAATTTTATTTATTTCATTGGAGATAACTAGGTGTATGGGCTTGGCTTATTTGTGATGGGCCAAGCTTACTAGGCACTCGACTCCACGTGCCTGGCTTGTTTTAGGTTTTTATTTTTTTTCTATGAATTTTAGTCTAATTTCTTCTAGTTTCTTTTAAATTGATTTATTTAAAATATTATTATTTTATTAAATCCTTGAACTAATTAACGATATATTTTAGATATAATTTTATAAAATACTATTTAATTTTTATTTTATTTTTTAATAAGATTATAACACTCTTCTAAAAACATCAATAAACAAAATTATCAAGCCTAATTAGATCAATGATCTAGGTTACAGATTAATCAAGATTAGTTTAGGTCGATGTAATATATAGTCACCTTAACATTTAAAGAATAAAAAATTAATATTTTTAAACTAAAATATATTTGTTGACCATGTAAAGAAAAACAATTACTCCTCCCGAGATAGTCAACTAGTTTGATAACTATTTGTATCATAATGCTAATATGATGACGAATATAATGTATCGGGTAGTTAGTTTATTAAAAAAAAACAACTTTTAAAAAATGTGTTTTTTTTTTATATATACATTTATATCAAATCACAAAAAACCATGATTGATAAGGAGCTTCTTAGGTAACTTGCAACCCGCATTATATATATATATATATATATATATATATATATATATATATATATATTAAAATGATTTTAATAAGTTGATGTTAAAAAAAATTAAAAGTTAAAAAAATACTTTTATATATTTTTAAATAAAAAATAATTTAAAAATTAACTATCATTGCGCTTTCACACACCTCCTAATAAGGAGAGTGCTTCAAACATGTGACACAAAATCACAAACTTTGGCCTTATGGAATTTACCTTGGGATTTTTGTTCTGAGATCAAGGAATTGTATTTAAATTAAGGGCACTGAATCTAAATACAAAGAAGTATACTTAATCCATGTAAATAATGCAACGGTAGCACATTTATACTTGTGTTAAAATTATATTTGATTATTATCCCAAGAAAAAAAAGAGAATAATAAAAATAGTATATACTTTATATTTAAAAAATATAAAATAAAACATGTTTTTATGTATTTTATGTTTTAATGTTTTAAAAGTATAAAAATATACGGTGTATATATTTTTATATTTTTAAAACATTAAAACACAAAGTATATTTTGTGACGTTTAATTACAATCTCAAGATAGAAAAATAAAAATAATAAAAATAAACATGTATTTTTATGTTTTTTTAATAAAATTCATTTATGTTTTTTTATATATCTTCTTAGAAATACCAACTAGACACATACCAACTAGACACAATGTAATGAATTAGAGTGCAACAAAGATAAAATATTAAAAAAAAAAAAGAATACAATTAAAAAATATAAAATCCTATTCAAACAAAATTAATCGAAATATGTACGAGGAGAGGAAGGATTGAATCAAACCCAGTCAAAATCAATATTTTTGTTCGTCTATTGATTTATATCAAAGCATGAGAAACACAAATAGAATTTATAAAAAAAAACTGACAAAAGGATATAATTGAAAAAAATAAAAAAGTATTCGAACCTAATCCATAAATGTTACATATCTAGGAGGTTCCCTCAAAATTCTAAACAAAATCCATATCCCTTTCGGTTTCGGATTGTTCGGGTGCCGTGTCCTAGCAAATATTAAAAATTCTTGCGAATTTGTCCCTTGCCCCCCCCCAAAAGAGCAAATTCCCCACTTGCCCCAAACTAAAAATAAAAGGTTAATCTTAATCCCACGGCCACAAGGACTCATTGGACAGTATTTAATTTCCAACGTACTTTGTTGTAATTTTACAATCCCATCTGATTACTCCTGGTTCCAGCGAAACCCTCGTCTATAAATACATACTGTCCCTAACCTGGTAAAGTCTCTCTCGCTCTCTCCTGCTCTCGCAATCGCTGCTTCTTTGTCTGTCTTTGGGTCGATCCGAAAGAGAGGAGCTCTTCTGCGCAATCATGTTGGTCTATCAAGATCTTCTCTCTGGTAGTTTTTTCTTTTCTGCTCGTTATTTTCTTAGACATGTGAAAAGTATAATTGTGTTGGATTTTGGATCTAATAATAGTGTTAGGTGTTTTTAGCTAGTTCTCTGTGATCTATAAAGAAGAAACTGAGATGGGTTTTTTTATCTGGTCTGATTAAATTTCTAGTGTTTGTTTCTTGATGATTAAAAATTTTGTATTTATTTGATTTGATTTCAAATTTTAAGCAAAACCCATCTGTTATTGCTAGTTATAGACGGTATCAGTAGTGTTTAGCACGAGGTATCTTGAATTATTTGGATTGATTTGACCAATATGCTGACCATAGGACTGGTGTGGTTTTTTGTGATTTTTAATAGGTGATGAGCTTCTCTCGGATTCGTTCCCATACAAGGAGATTGAGAATGGGATACTGTGGGAAGTTGAAGGAAAGGTTGGTTTTATTAAGAATTTCTGATTTTGTGATTTGGACTGTTTATGTTTGAACTGGGGATGTTAGATTGTTGCTGGTGGTGTTTGTTGATTTTTATTATATGATTTGTGTGTAGTGGGTTGTTCAAGGAGCCGTTGATGTAGACATCGGTGCAAATCCTTCAGCTGAAGGAGGTGATGAGGATGAGGGTGTTGATGACCAAGCTGCCAAGGTTGTTGACATCGTTGACACATTTAGGCTCCAGGTGAGCTTGTGTGCTATTTGTTGAATGGCTCAAGCCTTCTTTTGTTTTTTGTTTTTTTCTCTGTGTTGAGATATTATTGGGGCAAAAGCTGATGAAAAGTTTGGTTGATGCTTTCAGGAGCAACCTCCATTTGACAAGAAGCAGTTTCTTACACAGATTAAGAAATTTATCAAGAATCTGTCGGAGAAACTTGATGAGGATCAGAAGGAACATTTTAGAAAGAACATTGAGGGAGCAACCAAGTTCTTGCTTTCAAAAATCAAGGACTTGCAATTGTAAGTTCCTTTTGATAGATTGATGCTCTCATCCTTTGTTTGCTTCAATGTGGTCTTCTATTTCCGTTCCACTCAATTTGTTTTTGTGAACTCATGCTGCATGGCTTTCATGATATTTACGAGGTTGCGCTTGTCTTGCAGCTTTGTGGGGGAGAGCATGCATGATGATGGTTGTTTGGTCTTTGCTTATTACAAAGAAGGTGCTACCGATCCAACATTCTTGTACTTTGCCCCTTCTTTGAAGGAGGTCAAGTGCTGAAGAGTGCCAATAGCTGGCCTTGATGTGCAAGTGCTAGCTTTATTAGTTTTAGTTTTATCCTTGAATGCTTTGCTATCTTTTGTTCTGGTGGACTTGAGGATTTGCGCGTCCTATTTTGGTTTAATTGTTGTCTGCAAACCATCACAGGTTCGTTAATGGCTTTATGCTTTGCTTGACCAAATAATCCAATTTCTGGTCCAGGTGTGCTCTTATAATTTCCGGTGCATGTGGCTGTTTCATTAATTTACAATGTTATTTGCAAACCCTTTGTTTACAATTAATGGCACCTGTGCTGTTGACCTTCTAGTCTTCTACCGGAATTCTCACTTGTGTAGAAAGATTGGTGCTTGAATACTTTAACGATGTCGTGGGAGCACGACGGCCCCTATGGGAGGGAGGGGAACTGTTTGCCAGGTAAAATGACAGTAGCGGGGAATCTTTGTTTTAGGAGGCAAGACACCTTGATGAAGGATTTTTTGTACAGCTAATTTGTCTCAAGGTTGCTGCTAGTAGAGTACAGCTAGAGGAGGCGATTCGATAGGTTTGCAATGCTTTATTGCAGGAGTGCACTTTCACTCTAATAGTACCG
>Ga0325402_1005770_pt1 | contig 11629 bp, 8 predicted proteins | sample PopdelMetagenome_22_FD_207212 | JGI IMG/M metagenome (GOLD analysis project Ga0325402, IMG submission 207212) | Populus deltoides microbial communities from Bellville, Georgia, United States - Xylem-PdKOR-R3 | ecosystem: Host-associated > Plants > Phyllosphere > Stem > Wood/Secondary xylem...
ATTTCCATTTTCTTTCTGTCTAAATTTTTTTTTTCATAACAATAAAAAATACTTTCATTAGATCTGTTTTTTATTTTGACTGTAACAAAAACCCAAAAGACAGGTACTTTCAGCAAAATTCCAGGCATGGAAGGTGGAAGTCAGGCGGATACAGAGATGGCTGATGCCCCACAGCAGCAGCAGCTGCAGCAACAGCCACCATTTATGGGAGGAGGAGGAGGAGGAGGGATGGAGAATATACCGGCAACGTTGAGTCATGGAGGGAGGTTTATACAATATAATATATTTGGAAATATATTTGAAGTTACTGCTAAGTATAAACCTCCTATTATGCCTATTGGTAAAGGGGCTTATGGCATCGTCTGGTAACTATCTTTCTCTTGGAAGAAAACCCACTTTGTTTCTTCATTTATATTTTTGTTTGGTTTTAGAGTTGAAATCCACTTTTTTTGTTTATAGAAGTCGTTTTTTTTTCCTAGTGTTTTGAGGGAAAGTTTGACTCTTTATGCAAAAATTGTGTTTGTGATGAATTTAGGGTTTTTAGTTTTTGTTTATGGATAAAGTGGAGCTGTTGTTTGTTTAAGGGTTGATTCTGTGTGTGGGAGAAGGGGGGTTTAAGGGAATGAATTGGAGCTTTTATTGATTTTGTGTTGTTGTTTGTTTGCCTGTTTGTTAGTTCGGCTTTGAATTCTGAGACGACTGAGCATGTGGCAATAAAGAAGATAGCAAATGCGTTTGATAATAAGATTGATGCGAAGAGGACACTTCGTGAGATCAAGTTGCTTCGCCACATGGATCATGAAAACGTCAGTGAGTAATTGATTAATTTTATTGCTATTCGTTCTGTTTCGTGTCAATGTGTTGTAGTTTCAGGGTTTTTGATGAAATGATGAGAGTGGGAATTTGGTAAATACGGTGACCCATCAATAAAAGTATCCAAATGGGGATGATTCAATTATATTGCATTTGGTAGATATGAAGCAAGAGTGGATATGATTAGTCTGGATGGCATTTAGACAGTAGAAATTCCATTTCGAATGGGAGGATGTTGAATGAAAGTTACCATGATTGTTGAATCACAATTAGTCATAGCCGGTAGCTCGTTCATGGCATTCTTCTTTCTTTCTTTTTTTCCTTTTTTAACTTTCCCATCTCAATGATACTCCAATGACAATGCACAACTAGATATTCTTAACCAGGTTATTGAAATTGAAGTTAAGACCATGACTCAGGTTGAAGCTGGTAACGATTTTCTTAAGCAATTAACATAGATGTAATTTAAAACAATCTGAGTTAGCGTCATTTGACCATTGGTTACTCTAAGATAAAGGGTTTTAAACTATCTCCATCCTTTCTGTATAACATTTACCTTGAATAAAAATCCTTGCTCGTTACTTGAATTTGAAAAAAAATAACTAAAAAGCGAAAATTTCATGGGAGAAACAAGTTGATGCTGTGAATATTCTGACATTTATGTGTTCCTTACATCCGTTGTATTTGTCATGCAGGTTGTGGCAATCAGGGATATAATTCCTCCACCCCAAAGGGTGCCATTTAATGATGTTTACATTGCATATGAGCTGATGGACACTGACCTGCATCAGATCATTCGCTCCAATCAAGTATTATCAGAAGAGCACTGTCAGGTTAGTATTAAATATTTACTTTGTTTAGAGATAAGAACTGGAAGCAAACAACCCAAAGCTCTACACTAGTTATTTGAAATTTTCTCATCTTATTGGTCTTAATATGGCTCCCTTTGGGTCCTCCATATGGCTGATTGAGAGCCCATTGTGCATTTTTCTTTCACTCAATGCACTTTTTCAAAATAAATGTTTTCTGTGGTCAACATGGACTTTTCATATTCTTTGGCATTTTGTTAATATGAGAGCTGACCTGAGTTTTGGGATGTCTAGCAAGCGTTGAATTTTCCTTGAGCCTTGAATGATAAATGCCGAGAACAATAACTTGTTTGCTGTCAAACATAATTTGGCAAGCTCAACTGAAAACTACTTTCTGCTTCTTACTTTGATAACATCCGTATTTTTGGCTCTGTATTTTAATCTTTTTTCAATTTTTTACTTTCATCAAACTAAGTCAAAGAGGTATTTCAATTTTTACTTATTCAAACTAAGTTGAAGAGCTATGAACCAAACATTCTTCTATTTTTGTTCTCTGCAGTATTTCCTGTATCAGATACTCCGTGGATTGAAATATATACATTCTGCAAACGTCCTGCATAGAGATTTAAAACCTAGCAATCTCCTCCTGAATGCTAATTGTGACTTGAAGATATGTGATTTTGGTCTGGCTCGTGTTACCTCAGAAACTGATTTCATGACAGAATATGTTGTTACAAGATGGTATCGAGCACCAGAGCTGCTCTTGAACTCCTCAGATTACACTACAGCTATTGATGTATGGTCTGTGGGTTGTATATTCATGGAGTTGATGGATCGAAAGCCCCTATTTCCTGGCAGAGATCATGTGCATCAGCTTCGTTTGCTTATGGAGGTAAATTAATTGTTAAATTTCTGTTGGTATTTTCTATCCTCTGAAAAAGTTTTAGGATCACATCTGAATTGAGTTTATTGATAATCCTTCAAATCTCTTACCTTTTATCCTTTTTTGGAAACAATGGGGGCATTCTTTTTTCATTTTTTGTCGCATTCATGAAAAGAATTTGCAGTGCAAACCAAATGTAATCTTGACCTGAAATTAAGTTATTTCGGCTGCATTTCTTAGACAGACAACTTATTGTGTCCTTTGGTTATATCTTTTCAGTTCTTAAAAATTATATGCTATTAAAAATTTAGTCAAATGTGTGCAGCTACTAGTATTGCATGTCTTCAAATAGGCATATGGATATGTTGTATCAAAGTGTCCTCTTCTGAGCACAAACTTTTTCAATTTATGATTAATCATTTCTAATCCTTGCAGCTGATTGGCACCCCATCAGAGGCTGAGTTGGAGTTTTTGAATGAAAACGCAAAGAGATACATTCGACAACTCCAACTTCATCGTCGTCAGTCATTCCTTGAAAAGTTTCCAACCGTCCACCCAGCAGCTATTGATCTTGTTGAAAAGATGTTAACTTTTGATCCCAGACAGAGGATTACTGGTGAGTTTGTTTCCTTGACCTTCAGAGTGTAAACGCAATTTGAATTACTTGTTTTCATTGTCTTTTCTCTTACATGCTCTGGAGTAAATGCTTCACATTGCTTAGTTGCTATGTTTTCTATTATGAGATTGGAAATGGGATCATGCGGTGCTTTGATTGTTTAGACACTGACTGCTTATTTAGCAATTAATGGTCATGTGTGACTTTGAGAATTAAAATCCCTAGTTTTACATTTTATCCTTTGCTTCGTTTTAATTATAAGTAACGAGAAATACAGTCCTGCATCCACTACACACTAGGTAATTTAAGTTTTCTTTGTTTTGACTATCAAACTCATTGATACATGGTATTCAATGGAACTCCAGCCTGCAGTGGTTTTGGTACCAATTGGTGAAGCCTCCCTCCCCCTGCACCTTTGTTGCTCTTCATCCATTGTTCATCTCAGTTAGATAAGTGACAGATCAAAGCTATTGAGTCGTGTAAATGGGTGTAGGACTTGGAGGTGGGGAGGAGAAAACATCATTGCACTATTATCTGTCAAAAACTGTGAATATTAAATTTATGTGCATTACTGTGCTGCATTTGTGAGAGCAGAGATCGTTTATGTGGCATGCAATTAAATTGGAAGCAGAAAATATTTATCGAACCTCAAATTGCTGTACAGTTTTCGTTTTCATTGCCGATTTCAAGTCCTGTCTAGGAAAGGAATACCAATTGTGTCGACTTACCTTTTGTTTTCTATCATGGTCGACTTACCTTTTGTTTTCTATCATGGTCGACTTACCTTTTGTGGTCCACTATGCAATGCAAGTCCAAGTCTTCTGTGCAGCTTTCAACTCACGCTGTGCTTAAGTGAAACATACAAGCTTAAGTGAACAAAGCCCACCGTTTATTCCAACTCACAAGAAAAGAAAAAAATAAACTGTGGTTAAATGAAACATGATCGTAAGGTTAAGTGAACAAGAGATACATTTCTTATCATGTGAATAAGAGATTCTTCTGATGATGAGGTATATATGCAATAATCTAGATATGACTTGGATTGATCATCCATACTAACCTGAACTTGCCCCTAATTTAAACTTGACTTTAATAGAAGGGTCTGGCTAGCGGGTGCACTAGGGCACCTGTAATGAGATTCGTTATTAATAGTTAATGCTATTTATGTATTGTATTAACTAGAGACTATCTAGTTATATCTAAGCAAATATCTTGTTTATGGTTGTTGAATCAAAGATTCATTGACTGATAATTCATGTGTAGATAATGATAGCAGAAGAAAAATTAAAGATGTTTAATTATAATAACATATAACCATCAATAACTACCATCTTAACGAGTGCTGTAAACACAGCTGTTAGCTTTTCCCTTGACAGAATATCCAACATGATGTGATAAATATGTATAGCCTGACATTTGTTACATGTTCTGTTTCACTATTTTGATATCCTGCATGTTATTTCTCCAATTCCTCGTAAAATTGTTCACTCTAGATAATCTTTATTCCTCGTAATTTGTTTCAGTTGAGGATGCACTTGCTCATCCATACCTAACTTCGCTTCACGACATCAGTGACGAACCAGTCTGCATGACCCCATTCAGCTTTGACTTTGAGCAGCATGCACTGACTGAAGAACAGATGAAGGAGCTTATTTATCGGGAAGCTCTTGCATTCAACCCCGAATACCAGAACCAGTGACAATGAGTCGACCAGCGTGGCTTCTTTGATTTATATGTTTACCGGTGATTTCTTTCTTGGTGTAAATATGTTCCATCCAAAACCGGGTGGTTCCTGAACTGAAATATTTATTTTGGACAGAATTCAGGGGAACAAAACAATTGAAATGGTGTTTGTATCGGCGTCAATGTAGTGTTCTTTCTAATGAATTGAGCCAACGTTTTTCCGTTCAGCACTTCCAAATATGAAATATGCGTCAGTGGTGAGTGTGCAAGCTTCAAATCATCCCCTCTTATCTTACGATTCCTGGATGATGCCCTATGGCGGCCTCCGCATGGTGCAATCATTCACTTGCCTGGTATATTTTCTGGTCAAACTCATGTGAAATGCATTAGTCCAAACATAAAAAGGAAGAATAAGAGCCACGGTAAAATAAACTAGAGTTCTTTGCTTATTTGAACTACCAGCAGGAAAAATTATAGCATAAACTCAATTTCTTGGTTCAGATTTATTGCGTCGCTGCTCCAACTAATATGATACAGCTCACATACTTGCCAAATAGTGTACCATAATATTCTGAAAAAACGATGGAACTGATATTTTTACGCGAAAATTTGGAATCAAACTAATAACATCACAAGCTCAGTGACATGCAAAGGAAGGTGCAATTGGATACATATTTGCTCAGCAAATTTCTGGAAAAAATTGCAAGAAAGAACCAAGGCTATTATTGATATCCTCTTATAATAAGAGACATCTGCCAAGCAAGCTAGCATCATCTTAGACTGCGCCATTAGTTCTTCAAGCTTCCAAAAAATCTAGAAAGTGGCACAGGTCCACCAGCCTCTTCATCATCACTACTGGAGTGTTTGGGTCTTGATTTGTGCTTCTTTTCCTTTGTTTTTCTAGACTTGGACTTTGATCTTTTCAATTCTCTCTCGTCTTCACTACTTGAAGAATCCGAAGATGAACTGGAGGAGCTAGAATCCTCAGATCTCCGCCTGGAATGCTGCAAGGTAATGCAAGATCAGGATTTGTTTCGGTTTTATATTCCAAAGGAATGAGGTATTCATAGCAATGGAGATGGAAATAAAAAGGATGGTGATTATCAATCGAGAAGACTATATAGGAGACACTTGATAAATGAGCAATGCAAGTTTGTGATTACCCCACCTTTAGCATAGATTTTAAAACTTCAATATTGCACTTGGTCTCATTCAAGAGGCATTGTATTTTGTATAGACGTGAACCCACGGCTTTCAAATGCATTCACATGAAATTTAAAACAGCAATTCTCAAAGATTCTAAAACAAAGTAATCGAGGCTTATGCATACAGAATAGAAACGAGGTATAATCCAAAACAAGTACAGAAGAAACTATGGGCCTGTTCGGAAATAGAAAAGGTTTTCCATTTTCTTTCTCCAATTTTCTACTCCTTTTAGATTTTCATTCTCCTTCAGAAAATTAGTTTTACAAATTAGAAAATCAGAAAACATGTTCAAACTAGTTGCTTTTTACCTTTAACCATAAGGACTATATTGCATGGAATTGCAACTTTAAGGACCAAACTATAACTAGTTATTTTTGGAGAAATCTAGGTGAACTTGAACCTTTTTGGAACCCAAATTTACCCTTCATTTTCATCAATTTTTCATACAATCAAATGAATAAGACATACATTTCTAAGAACCCAGCATATCTAATGCCAAAAAACTTTAAAGAAAAAAAAACAAAAGAAAATTGAATCTTAAACAGAAGAAAACAGGGACAAAATGGGTTACGAACCAAGATCTACAAAGTGGACATCAAATAGCATCAGAATCTCAAGATCACATGTAAGAGCTCCTGGAAACCCACCTAAAATCTATCCCAGATAACCCACTTGAAAAACAAACCATCTTATGAGCTTCAAAAGATGAGCCATTTCAGTATTTCTTTCACTAGCTTCACTATCACAAAGGGTATTTTCCAATAAAAGCCGTTAATGTTGCTTGCATCAACAACCCAAAATGCTCACTTTATTTCTGCAAATCTATCAAGAGTAACTGTTACTTTAAGAATTACCTGTGGAAACCCGTGTTTTCATTTGGAGAACACAAGACATAAGATGGTGTATAACTCCCCTACAGAAAACACCCTGTGAAACCACAAAATACCAAGAGTTTGTCCCCCCAAGTTCTCTAACCCTTGCCCCCTAACTTCTCTTCAAGTAATATGCCTTTTTCTTTTCAACCAAATTAATATCGCCCCTTGGGCAAGTTCTTATGGAATACAATTGTAAAGGATTTGAGTTCAGACAGAAGCAAAGGCACAATTTCCAGATTAATTTATCAAAAGCCTCCTATGGCAGGACCATGACAATTTCTTAGTGGCCTTTTTTCACTGGTTAAAAGAACAAGCACAGACAAACAGGAGCTAAACTCTCTTGCAACTTCCTTTGAAATGAGATAGCTTCATATTGCTACTTCTTTCCAGGTGAAGAACATTCAAAATCCCTTAATGATAATTAATCTGCCATGAGTCATTTTACCTAGACCAGATAAAATGAAGCTATCTACTCTGGTCATCAAAGCACGAGGACCAACTATTTTTTCACAAGGATATTCTTCATGGTATCTTTAGTTTCATTAAGAAAAACTAGCCAAAAGAAGTTGCGTGGATTTCCTTGTCAATAAGAAAACATTGGTAACATCAAATTTAGCACTGTGGTTCTGAGTGGCAGAAAATTTAATATTCTAGACAATGCAATTCAATTAAAAGTAAGCTATTAGGAAATTCAGGCACCTTTCTTTTTTTACTTCTGCGTTTCTTTAAATCCCTGTCCTTTCTATCTGCAAGAGCACATCTCAAATTCAGATGTGCAAAAGAGGATGGTTACACAAAGACAAGATATCTATATACATACCCTTTTTATGACTAGATTTGCTACCAGAGTGATTCCGGCCATGAGCAAGTTTGTGTGCCCTTTCAGCATCCAATTGAGCTCGGTACTCCCGCATCATTCTGTCCTTATCTGCTTCTAGTTCCCCCTTTCTCATTTCATCCTCCTAGTACATCAAATGCAGAACAAAAATTCAGCATTCATATAGAATCTAGAAATATCAAATCGTTATACAAACAAGTATGTGCACAACTAATAGTTGCACAAACAGCAAGACAGTTATGAAAGAAAGTAGCATATCCACAGATTACCTTCTGCTTTTTCTTGAACTCTTCCCAGGTTACCGTGTGAGATTTATTAAGGCTGGCCAAACGAGCAGCATGCCACTCTGGTGAATGAAAAGAACCATCCACCTGCGACCCGCCTCATCAGAAATGTTCCATGAAAATAAAAATGAAGCATTCAAAATACAAAAACTAAACTTAACTTTACATCTATATCTCTATATTTCTTTACACACACAATTACAGCGCCCAAAAACAAAAGGAGAAGTATTTTGCACTTAATACTATAAGCATTCATGCTGCAAAAGATACAAAAGAAAAAAAAATGCTTAGTTGTGCTGTCATGTCTCAGTTATTCTTTTTTCTTCAACATATAAGTGTATTCCAACAGTTATAGCCAATGTCTATTGTCTAATGAAATCAAAGTCTAATGATCATCTTTGAAAAAGTCTTAAAAACAATGAAACCAAAGAAATTCATCAATACAGCAATAAAACAGTGGCAAAGATAAAAAGATTTTACAATAAGAAGGAAACAAAAATGTTTATGAAGCACTTGGAACCACTGTTCAACATGCAAAGGGCAACGTGTATAGCATTGCATCAAAGAAGCTCAACTATACAGCAGCAGCAAGATAAGCATCCATCACCGTCAAACACCATTCCAAGTAAAATGGCGAAAACACACTTTTAACCTTAACAGCCCACCAAGAGGATAAAACAGTTAAAGGAGCCCACCATTTGTGATGACCACATAAATTCACGACCAAATCAAAACCCAAAAGGAACATACAACAAATAAATTAACCTAGAAGCTTAGAAAACTCAGATTATTAGCTGCCCCAAAGCATCCAACTTTTCGGTAGCATCTTATTAATTTCAATAACCATGTTCTCAAATCCATACCAAAAATTCAACAATAGAAACAGTACTGTCAATCCATTGGCAAAAAAGATTCGATAAACAATAAACATAGAACCACAAACATTAAGCCAAAGCAACAAAAATCAATACAAAGAAGAAAAACATAAAACTAGAAGAAAAAGGGTAATAAAAGAGTGGAAATTGAACATTCTAATTTAAGGAACAGTATGAAAAGGTACAAACCATCCCATCTTCGATCTCTTCAGGACCAGCAGAGCTGGAGCCAAGCCTGGATCTTTGCATAGCTTTGTAAGCTTGATTTTTGCCCATTTTGAGAAATCTGAGAGAAACCCAGAAGAGAAAACAAGGGGAATTGCAGGAAAGTTTGAATTTTTTAGAAATATCGTGACCCGGAAAGAGAATCAAGAGAAATTTTGGAGAGAGATTTGATTAGGGTAATATTAACGGTCTAAAAACCACGAGGGAGAGAGAGAAAGAGAATGTGAAGGTGATTAAGTTGAAGTTAAAAGATGGCTGTGTAGTGTGTAGGTGTTGTCTTTATCAAGGCCCTAAATTATTTAAAGAGTTGCTGCTGCAATAAATAGGAAAAAATACAAGTTATTATTTTTTTAAATATATTAAAATTTATTTTTAATATTAACATATTAAAAAAATTATAAAAAAAATTTAAACATAAAAATAAACTGAGATGATATTGTTAACAATAAATTTGGGTAATTTATCATAAAATAATAATTATTATTTTTCATAAGAAAGGAAATCTTTGAAACAATTTATGTTTCATGGTTTAAGAATTTACTAAATAATATTTTTTTAACGTAGACTCTAAAATTTAAATTTAAAAATCAAGAAAGATAATAATTCTTTTGTTATCATGAGATAATCTATTAAAATTATAGAACTATTAACACAATATAATTAGAAAAAAAAAAAAAAGGAGTAAATTCACCATTACAGGATTCATTCGAGTCTCTAGCTTGAACCCTCCTTGTTCATCCAACCCTCTCCCTCTCCAGAGTGGGATGACATCTGCTGGCTCCCTTTCTTCATCCTCCCGCTCTCTCCCGAGTGGAATGATGAAAATCTCGATCTTCATATTTCTTAGACGTCTATTTTCCCTGATGATGGCGATGATTAATAACTAACTAGATCAAATAATATGTATATTTTCTCCAATGATGATTAAAATTAAGTGTGTGTGTGTGTGTAACGTGTGTGTCTGTTAGCCCTAGATTTTCTTAATGCTGTGTGTGTGTGTGTTGCTGTAAATTATTCTTTGCATGCTTAATTATGGGCTTCCGTTGCATGTGTGTGGATAGATTGGGACTTTTATCCTAACTTCATAAAGATTCTACTTACTGAAGAATAACTCATTATAATCTAGTCTAAGCTGGTTAATACAAATTGGAACTCAGGGCTCAACTCAGGAACCTAAAGCTGGCTAGTTGAGTTGCTGACTTTAGGAGTGATTCTGCCGCATAGAATGCCTCTTATTTCTTGACTTCTCTTATCATCTTTCTTGTAGGATTGTTCCTCTTTCTTCCGGTCGAATTCCTGCTGGAAAACTCCCTCTGGTTACCGACTTATAGGTGCTGGAAAACTCAAACCCACCAGCACTCTTCTGCTGACCGTGCTGGAAATTCTGTCGTGCTTGCTGATGTTTCTGCTTCCCTGACTTTGCTGGAAATGTCTGCTGCTGCCGTTTGCTTCTTCCATCCTGGTTCTCATCAGAACATGAAATTGGCAGCAACAAAACCATGTCTGCTAAACAAAACCTCGGATCAGAAACTTGAAGGCTAAATCAACGACAACATCCGAAACTGTGGCAAAAACCAAATATGGATCATGTCCAGTCAAGAGTCAACAGAGAGGTGTTTTTCTTGGACAGGAAATTTATTATAGTGTCTGGATCTTGCTCAAAATGAAGTATGTTACATAATTAATTTATAAAAAGTGAAAAAGAAATGAGCGAATCAGAGAAGGTAGATTTACAAGGCACTTGAAAACTGGGAAAAACGGCAACTGGCTTATCTTCCTTGGCTAGCTATGGTGATCCTAGGGAAGTAGTGCTTGGGTGTCAAGTTGGTATCGTTCACATTAAGTTATTGAGTGTGTTAGATTTTATTGAAAAGCCTAGAATTTCCTGGCTTGGGAAGCGATTCTAGCATCCCCTCGCGCGAAGCATGGAGTTGAAGGAGCGAAAAACACTGATAGCATGTTAGATGTCTATTGAAAAGTTTAGAGTGGCCTAGCTCTACGGAGCCCGTAAAGACTAGAAACAAGTAGTTCAAAGAAGGGTTAAAAAGCCAAGACTTAAATTAGACTTAAATTAATGTGTTTGGTAATTAGATAGCTTTTTGGTTATGGTTTAAAAAAAATTATTTTATAAAAGGTATTTTTGGTTAAAGTTAGTTTGGTATTTATATATGTTTGGTTAAAACTGTGATTGAAATTGAAATTTAAACAAAAAATAGTTGAATGTGTTTGGTTAAGAATGTTTTTTAAATTGAGGTTATAAAATAACTAAAAATAATATAATACTTTGTATAAAATATTTTTATTGTTCCATTAAATTATCTACAATTCCATCACGTATGAAATTCATCCGACAATGACTATAATTTTCATGGTTTTTTAAGCGTGCAACAAAATCAGGTACAATATCATCAGGAACAAAATTGAGATTACGATCAAATTCTGCAAATGCTACGTCATCATGCGATCTCCTTTTAATTTATGTATTGTCATTGAATAATATTAAACATTAATTTTTCAAATAA
>Ga0325402_1005773_pt1 | contig 11629 bp, 8 predicted proteins | sample PopdelMetagenome_22_FD_207212 | JGI IMG/M metagenome (GOLD analysis project Ga0325402, IMG submission 207212) | Populus deltoides microbial communities from Bellville, Georgia, United States - Xylem-PdKOR-R3 | ecosystem: Host-associated > Plants > Phyllosphere > Stem > Wood/Secondary xylem...
TTATTATAAATTAAACAATTTTTATTATTATGACTTTTTTTTATCATCTTTTTTTCTCATAATATATTTAATTATAATTATATATTTTATAATATAGATAGTGTTGTGTTTGGCTTGAATACACGTCTTTGCTTTTATAATTAACGTCGAAGTTCTAATATATAAATTTAGCATGGGATAATGTTTGGTTATTATCTCATTATAGAGAAGATGAAAACAAGACAAAAATATGTTTGATTAAAAAAATAATAAGATAAATATATTTTTGTAATAATTTTAGAGTAAATTTTTATATTTTTAAAAATGAAAGCAAAAACAAATTGTACATGAATCTTGAAAATTATTAAGCCTCGTACTTTCAACCTGTGTGAGATAGATAGTTTGAACCAAGATTGTTAATTCTATTTCGCTTATTATTTTTTTTTGGAATAATATATTTTAGTTTTAGAGTATTTTGGTCTGCTGTTTTGTAGTTGTTATATGTGTGTGTGTATAATCCAAGATAGTAATTTAACATGTATAACTCTAATTCAAATCTAAAAATAAATTAATTTGAAATTACACAATTCAAATTTTAAACATAATGTGAAGTATTTAAATATAATTTAAACATTTCAATCTAATAACTACTAGATCGTTGTCTTACACTACACTATAAGTTAGAATATTTTTTTTAATGTAAAAATAAATCCAGTCGAGGCTAATATTTTTCTAGTAGACAAAAAATTACTCAAAAAATACAATGGGCGACACGTTTTCTACTTCTACTGTTGCTCAAAATCTAGTCACCATCATGGTTACTGAGAAATTAGAAGAGGTGCCTAAAAATTCATTTTTCAAGCCATTGTCACCTACAAACATCTCAAAAAACACAATAAAAACCTTCATAAATCACCTCAATATTACTCCAACAAAAAAAATCAAGTGAATAAAACAAATGTAAACTGTGTCCAATCTATTTTTTCAAACATTTTTAAAGGAAAAACCACCATTATTGAAGTTTCCTTGTCGAATGGTTGACACCAAGAATGATGAGTTTCATAATAAAAAAAAAAAAGATCATCCACCAACTTTTTTTATTTCATTGTTTTTATGCAACTTTCTCCCTCTTCTTTAAAACACAAGAATTGAACTATTAAGAAAATAAATTAAGTAGACTAATCTTTTTTATCTAATTTAAAACTAGCTACAGAATTTCTCTTTTCTTTGGTCCTTTATTGTTGAATTTTTTTGTCCTTAACAAATTTTAATAAATTCGTCATTAAATAGACATTGAAAGTTGGAATTAAAAAGAAAGTTCAAGTACGAAAATGAAAAAAATTTGGTTACCATAAATTGCTATAATTTCGGGCAGACTACAAACCCAAACCTTGACGGAACCAGACCAATGGGCTCGAACTTCTCAACCAGACCTAGCCGAAATTCCTCGGTCCATGGCTAGTCCGTCAGACAGGTCGACGATGAACAGGTCTATGGGACTTTAACAATGGTGCGGGTGCCTAGCAGTTCCCTGAAGCGTTAGGGGCTTGTGACCATTTCCGCATGAGTTTTAAAGAGAGGTCAACAAACGCCATAATATATTTTACTAGAGATGGTTTCCTCTATATTTGAAGAAAAGTATTGTGTTTCCAATGGAGCACTGCCCTTTTCAATTACTTTATCATCACCCAATACCCATTAATTTAAATTGCAGAAAGCCACCATTTGTACAGGGATTTGCCATTAGGAAACTCAACATCACATCGCAAATTTATGAAAGATCCTTGCCTTTTCCACAGGCTTGTAATATATTTCAATAGCATGGTTGTTTTGCTCACAAATTGCTAAAAAATTAAAAAGAAAGCAAGGGCTTGAAACTCAAAGAAAGAAATCAGGACAAATTGTTATAGTTCCATTGAATCATTGGTGTACATTTGTCCATATAAAAAATACAGCAGAAATTAAAAAAAAAATGACATTACATGTCAAATCTTATTATCCAGGCGAGGCGGAAGAGCAATGATGATGATTTGATTAAATAATTTAAACCTCAAGAGGAAGGAAACCCATTTCTTTGAGCACATCTGCACATTCTGGTTGAGCCTCCTTCTTCATGTACCCGAGAGCATTGGGATATCGAGTTTTATCCACCACTCCAACGTTCTTGGTGAGGAGGATCCTGGCAGAATCAATGCTCCGGAATGGTTCATTGCAATCGGGTCTGGAGCTCTCCACCAACCTGACCTCACAGATATCATCCTCATGGTCTCCCGTCACGGGGAGGCGGTATGTGCCGCTGCTGTCAGTTGCACCCTCCACGGTAAATGTCTCAGTGCCATTGTCACGGTTGTTACATACCAATTTCACCTTAGCAGCTGCATGGACATATACATAAAAAGAAGAGCTAGCGATTTTGAATCATTTCAAGAATATAAAAGCCGAGAATATCTTTATCGTTAGGTTGAGCATATATATACTAATTAAACCGTTAACTACTCCCTTTACCTGGTATTCCCTCGCTGATTTTGGTCTGGAACTCAACGCGGCAAGGGTCACAGTAGACCTTGCCTTCAACATCCAAGTAATCTGCTGCATAGGCAGAGATGAGAAGGGAGGAGAAGCAAAGAACGAAGGCAGCAATGGTGAAACTCTTTGCCATTTTTATCTTTGATTTACTCTTGGTGTTCGAGGAATTATGCATGAATGAATATTGCTTTTATAGAGAAAAAGATAGGTGAAACAAATTGTTCTCTTGCGGTGTTTACTGAAGTTCTGCTATTCTAAGGCTTACGAGGGAAAATAGATCCGTACTATAAGGCTATTTCACAAAATGTCAAGTTTCCCTGGTTTTTTTCCAGTAGAATAGGTAAGCTCATGACCTGTTATCACTCTTTTTTTTTTTTTAAATTTATGCAATAATAAAGAACCACAGAATTTCCCATCTCTATGCATCCCATAATTAGAAACTATATATAAAAGAAAATACAAGAACTTGCGAATCTATCTCTGGCATGCATGCCATGTTCAGGGGTTATAAGCTCCTGAAAATCCTCCATGCAACGATATTGACCGCTCTCTCTTTCCACAATTCATTGATAATTAGTTACGGAGTAGCTTATAATACGAAAAGAAGTAGAAGAATTAAAGAAATCATCAAGGCAATCTCATCAGGGTAAATTAATCGATATATAGTGATTACATTAATGCAGAAATAAGATATGTAAAGCCATCCATCATCAAACATATTGATCCATGCCTCAAGCTTCAGAGCGGCTACCAATGGACGAGGAGGAGGAGGAGGAGGAGGAAGAGGAGGATGGTGGAATCAGATCGATTATATTAGCAATCATAATTTATAAGCAGTAGCGCAATCAGATATCTATGTACGTATAAAACGAAAGTAATGCCCATGAATTTCTTTATCTTTACAAGTGGAATTCTAAATTATCAGCATTAGCATGTTAAATAAAGCAATTAATCTTGCTAAAGCTATATAACATCAAATTTAACATGTAAATTCTCCACAATTATCTTACAGTTTGTAAGCAGAGAGAAAATAAAGTTAAATTTTTTCAATAAAAAATCTTTGAAGCTAAAACTCCAGTACCATCATAGTACCGAGTTTTCAGTACCACATTATATTAAATTAATGTTGCCATGCGTGAGATTTTTTAAATTTTAGATAAAATCTTTTAAGATACTCTTATTTTATTTTATGCTATAAACCACTATTATTTAATTCTCTTTCTTTTCTTTTATTCCTTTTTAATTATAGTTCTTTTATTTTTTCATGCTCTATAAAAATAGATTTCTTCTCCTCTATTGGTACTAAATACTAATTGAGGAGAACTAGAAGAATTTCTAACCATGTTCTGTATTTTTTCTACTAAACTTACGTTTTCTATGTTTTTCTTGTTTGTACTAGGGTTAGCACATATGTATACTTATAATGTATCAAAAATATATTAAATCTAATTTAAAAACTTACAGAAAATAGACAAAATAGTTTTTGCCGAATTCTTCTTCTTCTTCTTCTTCTTCCTTCCTTCCACTTCCCTGTTTTATGGTACTACAGTCTTTAATTAACATCATTCATGACTTTCTCGGATAATCTCTCTTGTACTTTTGACAATCAAGAATAACAATCTATCCTTTTCCTTTCCCATCGGCCAGCAATCTACAATAACATCTCCATTGTTGTCATTTCATAATGCTAATCATTATATCTTCCTTAAACTTACAAGAAGTTTTGTTCTCTTTAATTACTAATTATCTTGCAATTAACTAAATGCGTTTAATAAATGATTCAACATGTGTAATAAATTATTCAACAAATGACATGAAAAAATCATTAAATGCTTAGAATGAGAATTTACCAGCGTTGTCAAGATGAATTCTCTTAATTATATGATTTAGAAATTGTGCTTGTAATATAATAATTTGAGCAAGTAATCTCGTAAACACTAGATTGTTAATTGATAATAAACATACATGTGATTATCTTGTAGATGCATAAAATATCTAAATGGTTCACATGGTGAGTGAATGAGCTCACAAATATCACCTATATACGTTCTAGAAATCTTAAGGATTTAATCCCAACTTTCTATGGTAATGGTCTAATAACCAAATTGCCTTGAGAAAAAGCAACACATGAGAATTCTTTAAATCAAAAAATCTTATGGTTCTTCAATAGATGGTCATGAGAATTTTCAATAATTCTTTGTATCATTATGGATCCAGGATGGGCTAACTGGTTATGCCAAATAATAAAATTATTTGGTTTATTGAACTTTAGTTCATCATTGCATTGATTTCAATTATACTAATACTTGTATAGTATAAACATGAAGATAAAATGATAAGTTTCCCAATATTTATTTTTTAGTAGATACATTTGATGCAATATGAAGATATTTTATACCATTAACATTGGCAATCTCAATATGGTACCTGTTATGACATATATCCTTAAAACTTAGTAAATTTCTTCTTGATTTGATAAAGAACAAAATATTATCAATTATAAATCTTATTCCCTTATGAAGCTTATATTGGCTCTTCCAAAGCCTTCAATCAAGTTTATTGAACTTGATATTTTATTTACTTTTGCTTTTATCATTCTTATATATGAAAAATATTGCTTTTGCCTGAGAATGGTGTGCTTTAGTACACTATCTGCTAAACATATATCCTCATCACCACTGAAATTGGACTCATTTACAACATGGTGCAAGTTCATGTTTTATTCATGAAAAGAAATAAATATATAATAAGTTCATAAGAAGACATAATTCTTAAAATTGCATATGATAATAATTATAACACAATCATTTATATTAAATAAGCCGACATGAAAGAAACAAACCAAAATACATTGAAGTATACTAGCATAAAAGAAACACACTCAAAAGATTAATAGAATTTTAAATTCTTACATGCCTATATTTAACTAACTAATTATTATCATTACTAGAAATATCAACTTTCTCATCAGTTTGCTAAAACAAATCAGCAACATCAAGGTGTTTCATATCCAAGGGGTTAAAATAAATATCATTATTATCCTGATGTGGGTGAGAAAAATTTATGTCTATGTCATTCTCTTTTTTCTTCGATAAGGACTAATATAAATCAACAAGATGTTTAGTTGTACGACAGGTATATGAACAATACCCATTCATTCCACTCCTATAACAAATATTTTCTATTTTCTTGGTATCTATGTTATGTATATTCTTCTCCTTTTCTTGTTTCTCCTTATTTTATGGAGGTTTGTTAGAATTATGACCATTATATTTGTAGAAATTAATCTGTCCTTGCTCATGGCCACATTCACGGCCTCTACTATGACCGCCAACCATGACCATTATTATTATTATTATTATTATTATTATTATTATTATTATTATAGCATTCACTTCAAGGAATGGAGATGAACAAGTCAGTTGTTATTCATTATTTTTCATCAAAAACTCATTATTTTGTTAAATTACAAAGAGATATGAAATCAGTTTATAATATTTCTTAAAACCTCATTTTCTACGTTGTTGTTGCAGGAGTACATTCGAGGTATGAAAAGTAGATAATGTTTTTTCTAACATATCTCCATCAATGATATTATCCATGTATAATCTCAATTTAGAAGTAATATAAAGCATTGCAGAATTATATTCACTTGCTGATTTTGAAATCATGCAATCGTAAATGTATCCATCATATTAAGCTTTTGAAAAAATGACTATCTTTTGATTGTCATAACTTTCTTTCAAGTTTTGTTAAAGAATAAGGGGATCTTTGATTGTGAGATACTCAATTTTCAACTCTCCGTAAAGATGATAACGTAAGAAAATCATAGCCTTTGCCTTATTTTGACTAGATGATTCATTTCCATCTTTAATGGTGTCTCTAGAACCCATGACATCCAAATAAATTTTGGCATCAATGACCTATGATAAATAATTCTTACCCATAATATCAAGTTCCATGAACTCAAGTTCGACAAGATTTGCCATGGTTACTTCATGAAAAATACCAAATGTTTTAGAAATTTTGTTTAAACATTATAATAAATATTGAATAAATTAACATTCGGTTAAATATTGAATAAATTTTTTATGAACTTAAAAAAAATATATGATTCACTTAAATAACTAGAAAGATTAGAAAAAAGAGAGTAGATAAACATATATTCTATCTTTTATCCATAAATCAAATGTGATTATTTACTTTAAAATGAAAACGAGAAGCAATCTAGCTAATAACGTATTATAAAATTATATATTTAGAAGCAGAAAGTATACTCAATAAAAAGTAAATAGAATAAATAAGAATAATAAAGATTAGGAAACGAAAAGAGAACATTCTTATTTCATGTAATCTTGTAAATATATTCATACAATTATATCTTCTTAACAATACTTCTATTTATAATTTAATGTATATTTATATTTATAAACTTAAAGATAAATAAAAAGATGTAGAATTCAAATGAACTTGGAAACGATGATGGAAATGAAGTCAAAGAGATGGAAAAAGATAAATAGATATTTATGTTTATATGCTAAAATTTAAACAATTATAATAAAACTCTTAGTAAAGCATACATATAAAAACATTATAATAAAAGTGATGAAATATATGGTAAAATTATGTTAAAGCAAATTTTAATGATTAATTAAAAAAAGATATCTTTTAGTGATTGATTGATTCTTTGATCTCTTTAATTACAAAGTATAGCAATCAATAAATAATTGATTTCAAACACAAATAAATAAATTTGTAAACAAATAATTCCTTGTTCTTATCTATATTTTTATACGTAATATTTTAATATTATCCATCCATGCGCACTGCACGACCTTCAATATTTCTTAGAGTGTGTATGCTTTCTTTTAATTTAATCGAGTCATGGTTATGTATTCTATTTTAACTTTTCAATCGAGTCATGGTTATGATTATACTAGATATCAAGCTCCTTTCTTTTAATTTAATCTCCATTTTTCTAATAAATACGCAATCTAGTCCCATATTTCGTCCAACCCGGGCCCAATAAAAGTTTTGTCATAGGAGAAAAGAGAAAAAAAAAAAAAATAGCCAACCGAGTTGGTGCATTGTTATGTGTTCATGACATGGATCACGAATATTGTGGTTAATCTAGATTGATTAGAATCGGTCTAATAAATTGCATGCTTAATATTACACGAAAAGAATGTCACTCTAAAATCGAATAGATCTATTTTTCTATGAAATTGTAAATCTATCCTAATAAAAAACTGCAAAAGCGTGGATGTTTCATATATTTGGTCTTTAGAAGAAAATTCAAAATCGCTTGCTTCTCCAAACAAGGAAAGGAAGAACAAAGCACTCCCAAATTTCTGGCTTCTCTCATCAGCCAAGGGTCAATAACAATGGCGAAAGAAGACATATCATCGTCGGCTTCAATTATTACTGTGAGCCCACTTCCTCTTTCTCAACAACCTTATCGATACTGTACTTCTGGCCCCCATCTTCTCCTGGGTCTTTAATCATCCCTGGAAATTCACGTGGGAGAGCACTGTAGAATTGATTGATAAATCCTTATTTTCATGATTTTTTTTTATTTTTTTATCATATTCTCTAATAATAAAAGATTATTTATCGAATCATATCATATTATTTATCATTATTTAATAATATCCTAGCGTGGGTTGCAGGCATCTTTGTTGCTAAATAATCCCAAGAGACTTTGTATACTCCTACCCGTGAGATGACTGTTCCTATTAACATCTTTTTCTGCCATTACAAATCAAGATTCTGATTCATAATAAAGAGTAGGTTATTCATAATAATAATAATTATTATTAGAAAATAATATAAATTATTTCTTAAAATTTTATTTAATGGTAAAAGTTTTTAAGTTGATCAATTCTTTAACATAATATTAAATTCTTAATGATCAAATGATCACGAGTTCAAATCTAATTATTTTTATTTATTTGATAAAAATAAAATATAAGAAAATATAAGCTTATGCAAGTTTCAAGTCCAAAAAACTTTCACTTGAGAAGGTGTATTTTAGAATAATATAAATCATATCTTAAAATTTTACCTAACACCTTAAATTATTGGATTAAGATGATATTTTGATATCATTTTCAATTTTATTAAAACTTTTGTCACGTTTATTAAAGAATAATATAAATCATATCTTGGTACCTCACCTAACAGCTTAAACTATTGGATCTTTGACATAATATTAAAGCTTTGATGACCAAGCGGTCATGAGTTCGAATTTCACCATCTTTATTTATATGATAAAAATTAAGCACAAAGTAATGTGAATCTGTGTAAGTTTCAAGTTCAAAAAACTTTCACTTGAAAAAATATATTAAAAAATAATATAAATTATATCTAACAACTTAAACTTTTAAAATAAATTAATTCTTTAAAAATATCATCTCATCTCTTGGTTATAAAGCCAAAGGATAGAGAGTGCGAGCCACCGCACTATTCCACGAACGATGAAGGAAGGCTCAGCTAAGAGATGGAGTTCCCTTCTCCTTCAGTAATGTTACAGAATATATGGCTGAGAGAGGGTGAAGAACTTGCATTCTGTTGTTTATTGAATTTCCTTATATTCCATCCCAGAAAAAGGCATGGAGAAGGCACACCTAGTTGTTAATTTGTGTCTGGAGGAGTAATTTTATGGATGGGTTGCCTGCTATTATTGTGATACTGTTAATATGATTGCGTAATTAATTTTGGTTTTAAAATATATTATTAATGGAAATTTATTATATTAAGAAGTATTTTAAAAACTCTAATTAAAGATTCCAAATTTTACCATCAAGTCACTTAAAGATTGTTAGGTTGAACAATTGGGAACCACACTTTTTACTTTCAATATTTTTTTTTACTCTAATCTTTTAAAATTTAATTCTCATACATCCACATGCCACCTCAAGATTTAGGATGAAGATTTTTATATTTGGTGCAAGAAATCCAAGTATAGTTTTAACACACTATTTCAGAGTTATAAATAAAAAGAGTTGATTCAGGTTAATAAATAATTTTTTTTTAAAATGTAAATTAAAATAATTTGATTTTGATAAATTTTTTTTAAAAAATTAATATGTTATGATCAAGTTTTAATTGGATTAGGTCCATGTTTATCCCGTCATCAAATCATCCAGAGTCTTTGCTCAAATCTATTAGGGATTTTTAAAAAAAAAAATTTTCTTCAAATCAAACCAATCCAAGTTTTGGATTTTGCTACATCGACTTACTGGATCAACAATGCCCTAAGGCAACCTCCTGGACCGGTCTGGTTTTGAAACAATGAATCAAAGTATTAAAAAACCCATTGTCAACAATCAATGGAATGATGGAATGTTACTAAAGCCTCCTAAACCCAACGTAGCATTTAAAATATGTATTCAATTATATTTAATATATATTAATTACAAAAAAAAATTCATATCAACATTCAAATCTATAATAAAACTAATGTAAAATGATAAAAAAAATTATGAAATAATTAAGTTAATTTTGTTTTTAAAAATATCAAAATAATTATTCTATTTTTAAAAAATAAAAAGATCAAAATATCTTACTCAATTTTTTTTATTCTAGAGCTTAATTTGTATTTTTACCGTGCAAAACAAAAATAAAATGATTAATTTAACCTCGTATAATATATAAAAAATAATTATTTAGGCTCCGTTTGTTTGCAGAAAAGTTGTTTCCTTTTGGAAAGTGAATTCCGGGGAAAGTGAATTCCTGAAAAGTGAATTCCGGGAAAGTGAATTCCGATATTTGATAGTGTTATGGAAAATGAACTGGAAAACACTTTCCAGTGTTTGGTTATGTTAAGGAAAAGAAACTGAAAAATAATTTATTAATGAATTAATTTTTTTTAAGTTTATCTAATATATAAAAAATATTTAATATAAAAATTTAATCAGTTACAATAAAAGAATGAAATCTAAAAAGTATAATGATGAATTTTTTTTATTGTAATATATATTCATACATAGCTTATTTTATAAAATATAACTATATATGTCATATCATATTATATAGAAATAAGCTTGTGAAATATTTTTTAAGTAAAACCTATTACTATATTTTTTTCAATTTTAAAAGCTTAAAATAAGTTTTTTTTTTCATATGAAGAAAGCCAAATTAGTTTATGGTAAGAGTTATATATTTGGGGTTTTTTTTTTGGTATGAAGTTTTTTTTTAAAAGATAAATAGATTCAAAAAATATTTTGATGGGTTTTTATGATAAATATTTTTTTTTACGAGTAAAGGCAATTATCCCTTTAATACATATTGAATAAGCATCAAGAAATAAATATAAATATCTAACATCAAACAAAATCATGCATAAATATTAAGTTTCAATGTCATATACATACATATTAGTTCAAATTACAAACATAAATATGCTAGACCGAATTAAACAAGTAAACATACTTGTCAAATAACAAACATAGTCTGAACCCAAATTTTAAACATAGTCAAACCATCTTAGCAAGCAGGCCTGTAGTAGTGTTGGTTCACAAAATTATGAACCCAAATTTTCTTCAAATTAGCATTTTTTGCCATAAATGCTTTTGCCAACATTTCATTTTGGATCAAATGATCAAATGCGTCCCCAAGAGTGATCTCATCAAAGCCTTCAATTTTCATCACTTCCGCATACAACGTATTAACATCAAGTTGATTTTTGTTGAGGCTTTGAATTGCAATTGCTACATCTCCAATCTGTTTAGACAACTTTTCAACACCATCATCTTCATACATGCAATTTCTCTTTCTATGTTGCCTCTTTTATGTACTAGAGGAAGATGTCTCTTTTCCCTTAGAAGTTTCTTCATATTCCCCTTCATTTTCAATTGAAATTGATTGCTCTTCAGTGTTCTCTTCCAAGTTGACATCAACATATGATTTGGCATAATTCCTGGTTGCCATGTCTTTTCCAACAACAATTGTCATTGCCTCGTACATATCAAGTTTTTTGTTGAGATACTTGTCATAATTGGGATGTGCCTGTTCATAAAATTTAGAATATGTAATTTTTTAGTTCATTGTATAACATTTTAGAAACAAAAGTAAATATAAAAATTACAAAGAGTATAATATTTATCATACCTTTACTTCTTCA
>Ga0325402_1005775_pt1 | contig 11628 bp, 10 predicted proteins | sample PopdelMetagenome_22_FD_207212 | JGI IMG/M metagenome (GOLD analysis project Ga0325402, IMG submission 207212) | Populus deltoides microbial communities from Bellville, Georgia, United States - Xylem-PdKOR-R3 | ecosystem: Host-associated > Plants > Phyllosphere > Stem > Wood/Secondary xylem...
TAATATAAATAGTGGATTTAGCAGAGTTTCCTGTATTAACTTAGTTCTAATTAATATTATTAAATATTTACCGGTTTTTATTTCCTTGGTACTTTATTTCAATGTATAAAAACTATTTTTTATATAAAAAAATGGTTCAGTCTCCTAGTAAAACACGTACACCAAGGCTATTACCACTACTATAATCCAACACATCCCAATCTCCTTGCATGTGTTCCATTCCTTCAATTTTAGGTGATTAATTAAAGTAATAACTACTTTTCTACTTCCTTAATTGGCCTCAGTTGACCTGGATGACAACCAACCAAATACGGCCACATAAAGCCCCTTGGGTTCCATCCCTTTGGTACCACACCTGATCTTTAACGAACCCCAACTGAGGTGACGTGATAATTACGCCCTTGCTTCCATGTAAAAATATCCTCCTTTACAGCCCCACACGTTTTCAAATTTTACTTTCTTTCCTGTCCTTTATCTCCTCCTCCCCTCGCAAAAAAATTAAAATAAAATCCCCGGTCTCTTTCCTCTCCTTTTACAAAACCCTAACCCTAATTATCCGTTGATTTCCGCTTTTCCATCAACAATCCCGTCTAAGATTTCTTCTGCTAAGTTGGTAACCTTCTCGCCTTGATTTTATACAGCAATTGGTCGTTTTTGTATCTCTCTGCTCACATCTTCATTTTACTTGTATAGTTTTTGTCAACGAATGGTGAAACTCTATGTGGTTGCTGATTTTGTGATAATTATGTGTAAAGAGCTCTCAGTCTCCTTTGCCAAGGAGTTGCTTATTTTTTGTTTTTGCTTTTATGTGGAGTTTTTTGGTGCATGAATTGAAAAACACGATTTTGACAAGCTACAGGCACGAGTTTGATGATTAGTCACCTTATTAAGATCGATTTGGATTGGTTTTTTGGTTTCTAGGGTTTTCGAGCTTTTAGAAAACCAAACCTTAACGCTTTGCGTTTCGAGAAGAGTTATATGATAAGCTTTAGCTACTGTCTAATTTACTAAAAATCAATTCAGTCTGCTCAAGTTGATGACTGTTATTTGGGTAATTAAAATATGTGTTTCAAGGTAATTGCAACTGTGGGGGGAATTGAATGGTATGTGTAGATGGTCTGTACCTTTCTCTTTCGGTAACTGCATATTAAGACCGGAAACAGTGCCTCTTTAAGCTCAAAGTTTGAGTTTGTTTTCTGGTTTTCCCCTTTGTTGGGACACTTGGGTTTATTTATTTATTTATTTAACTTTTGTTTCTCAATCTATAGACTTGTCTTTGCTTTGTGCTGTTAGACATTTATTTGTTTTTAACCTTTCAAAATCTTTAAATAGTTGTATTTACTTGCATACACAGTTGACTAATTTTGTTTCTCCATGCAGATGGCTACTAAACCACTTTCTCGTGAAGAAATTGCTAATACAGAAAAGAAATTGGACATGCCATTAGGTATCCCAATTTGCTTCTCCAAGATTTGATTTGATTGTTTCCTTTCTCCTCCTGAATTCACTGTTTTGTGTTATTTTCTAGATGACATCATCAAAATGTCTAAAAATACAACTAAACCTAAGAAGCAGCAAAGGGCTCCGGTAGGGAACTTTTCTTTTGTTGGAACACTTTTTGCCTCTGTTTGTTAATATTCTTAGATGTTATTGATGACATGTCTTTTAATTTGGACAGATTAAAAATCAGAAAACATTTAACCCTGCCCACGAAAAAGCTTTAAAGGTGCGGCGTTATATGGACATGGGGCCCTTGGTCCGGCAGGTATGAATTTTGCCGCTGCTAACACACATTAACTTTTAATACATTTTTCCTTTTTTTTATCGACCCATAATTTAATTATTCTCTACTTGATTAAAATTTGGTTAATCAGGGTGCCTTGGCTCAAAGAAGGTCAAATTTCCATGGCAACCAATTTCCTTTAACATCCGAGGCTGCAAGGAAGGCTGCAGTGGCTCCCTTTCACAATAGAAGTTTTGGTCGCAATTTCATAGCCAATTCAAACAATGCAAGGTATAATGCTATGCAATGTTGTATTGCTCCTTTATATAAGAAGCAATGGTTTTGACCAGTTGGTATGATACTGGTGGCAATAGGAATTGTCCATCTTATTTTATTTTACTGTGGACTTATTACAGGTAAATCTGATGAACTCTGCCACATGGCGTTCCATGTAATAGTTTCCTCACATATTGTTGTGGAATTCCTGTATATGAGTGGTTGGGTTACAAGTGGTCCATTTGGAGTGATGCTAATTATTGTTGGCTTCCATTCACATCACCCAGAATTGAATAGCTGTATCTTGGATATGGATTGCCTGTTGATATGGATACTTGTCGTTTGTGTAGACTGTAAAAAGTGGTCTGCATGTGATCATAGAGATTTTATTCGGAGATGGGTGATGAAACACAACAAAAACAGATGTATTTGGAGATGGATTATGAAACACGATAAAAAAATGGATGCATTTTAAAACAGCATACGGGCTTAAATAAGACAAGATGTCTGATCAGTTGAAGTGATGTTGAACGAGCAATTTTGTAAAGAATTCATCCTTTACATGACTTGCTAGTAGTTTTCTGTGCATAATTTTTTTAGTGGACAGTTCTCTTCCTGTCTTGCAGCAGTTTCAAGTGGTAGTTCTTACCTTATGGGTGTATATCAATCATTTGGAGGGTTCAAATTATGTTATCATATGTGGTCATTGGCTTCTTCTTGCTGCTGGCCTCTGCTCCCTTTCCTTGTGCATCTAGGCTGATTGTTCAACTGATGCAATTTTCTGTTGCTTATCTCTCATTCCCAATCTTTATTCTCATTATTTTTTACTCTTCTCTGAAAATTGGGGGATACCAAATGAAGGTGCCTATCCTTTGCTGTTAGAAGTTAGTGTCAAGGAGATTTGAACCCTGGAGTTTTCTTTCCTCTTAGTAAATTTTGATTGATTCTTCATTGTTCTCTGTTCCTTTGATCTCTCATTTGTGTCATACCTGACTGGGTTTTGATCCAATTCGTGGTGGCTGTGATGGAAGTTAACAGAGCCTTATTGGTTTTGAAATATGGGTTGTTTTTGGTCGTAAGAATAAGAGTTTTGTGTTTAAGAAATTTCATGCTCCAAATGATAAAGAGGGAAGAAGTTTGAGTGAATTACTAGAACATGCCTTCTTGGGAAGTTTGTGAACTCTTTTAAGATATGGCTGGAGAATCATTAGTCTCTTTACCAGCAAAAGCATGTATGTGGCTTTTGTGGTTGATGGATGGTGTTCTCGAACCTGGGCTGGAGTCTCCTGCTTTTTGGACAGCATGAGAATTGGTTATCACAGTTCTTCAGATCTGCTGCCTCCATTGAGGTCCTATCCTCTGTTTTTGCAAATTGCAAAGACTTACGAGTTCTGACAAGCTTCCATTTCTTTAAAGTTTTCTTGAATATTAAAGGAAAAACTGCTGAGAAGGGTCTTCACTTTTTTTATTCGAGCGACTGTTGTCTGCAAAAACGGGTTTGTTGTAATTCTTAGTTCAATATAATTTGAACACTTACGGTAAGAATCTCAGGTCTCAACCTCAACCAAGTGGAATTTTATCTCATGTAGTTTTTGTAAGATTTGATTGGTTGTGGTGCTAGCAGTTCAGAGCAGAGAGTATTATATTGGGTTCAGGTGCTTGAAACATCATCCTACTGAGTTATTTTTTTCTTGTTTCTGGATGCAGGGCTGCAGGTTTTACAGTTAAGAAGAGGGCTGCAAATGGAGGCTTTGCTAGAAAGGTATTTTTTTTCTCTTTTAGCAGTGGGATTTCTTCAATTAAAGATTCTATCTGTCATTGGAAGATGTATTTTTTTTTTAAATGCTTGTGCTTTCCATATTTGTGAAATTATTAGATTTGTCTGCAGCCTAGATATGTCTGACAAGTTTTTTGGCAAGACACGATTAAACCATGCACCAGATCATTTTAGGGCTGTAGTGCACCAATGGTGATTTGCTAGGGTGTGCAGCAACGACAGTAACAGAGAGCTGCTTCTTTGTTGTGAATTGATCCATATCATACTGACTTTTGTTGTCGTTGTGCAGTCACCCCCACGCCAGAACCAACAACATCATCAAGGGGATGTGGGTGCCAAGCAGAGGCCTCAAACATTGGATTTATTGTTTGCTAACATGAAGGAGCAGAGGATGAAAGTCTTGTCACGGCAAAACAATGCTATAAAATACAACGGCGGTGGCAGGCGGCCAAGGGTGCCATGGGCAAGAGGCCGATTCTGATGCGAGCTCTTGCAAGAGGTTGATCAGACGGGGTGTTTGTGACTCTGAAGCAGAGTCTTCTATGATCATGTCTTCTCAGCCTCCCTACTGACCCTGTTCATTGGAGTGCTAAGGGTGCTTCAGCTGCAGAACCTAGGCCTCCCAAAAAATTTTAATTTAATTGTTGCTTGTCATGTTGAACTATATCCAGCTTGGTATTTTCCCAGTGGCATTTTATCAGTTACAGGACGTTAATGCAATTCATGGCTTCTCAGGAATTTACAGTTGATTGTTTTTCCGCCTTTGTGTGCTTGAGCTCCCCGTAAATTGTGGCTGTTGAACGCATGGTTTTGACATTCACGGGTGAATAGCAGATACCAAATTTGAAGATGGATGGGTTTAGGTGGTTTGTAGAGAATGACTAATTTTTTCTCTTACCTCTCCTGCTCAGCCAATTGCAATGACAAAAAATTCCTTTCGATCAGCGGCAATGTCTAGTTGGTGCGCAATGTTTTAGTGATTTGTTGACGAAGATTGACAGTAATGTCTGGTTGGCCCTGCATTTTGGTCCAGTAGCAAGTATTTACTGTCCAAAGCGTGTTGCTATTCTTGATATCTATTAATGCTAACCAGAAGCTATAAAGCAGAATCAGAACGTGGCAGCAAGTAATGCATTTGTAGTCATCTAATGAAGTCAGCCTGTTGCTTCGCATGATTTTGGGCATTTTCTCCGAACAAAACGATGCTTTGCAGCAGCAGGGGGTTGGTTTTTTCTACCAATCTGCTTTTAAGCAGTGTGTCAAGGGAGAACTAAAAACCCTCCAACAGTGACTCGGCAGCGACAGAGATCCTCGATATCTCTCTCTTCACACCCCTAGAAACCAGAGAAAAGCAATATTTGGATTACTTAAATATTAACTAATCTAACGTCCTCGAATTTAGATATATGGGGTTGTAGCTCATATGGTAGAGCGCTCGCTTCGCATGCGAGAGGCACGGGGTTCGATTCCCCGCAGCTCCATCATAATTGTTTTGCAAAAATGAATATTCTTTTTTCTTTTATCCAATAATAATCAACCACGCCCGACAACCTCTCGTTTCTCATCTCGTCATCCGAAACAAACAGAGAAAGGAATTAAACAGTAACAGCAAACTCCGCCAGCCATTAACAAAACCACCTCCCCTCCCTCTTCAATTTCCTTATCTTGACAATATATATAAAAAATGACACTAAACTTAGGCTTTTGCTCCTCCTCCTCCTACCTCTCCCGCTTCTCACACTCCCCTCCTCTCCTCTCTAAACTCTCTCCAAAACCAAACTACACTACCACAGCCACTCTCCTCTCCCTCTTATTTTCTTTCCATAAAACCGCACCATTTTTTTCCACTTCAAGAACACCATCCTTAAAACCACTCGCTTCTTCACTAAGCCAATCCGCCGCCGCCGCCGCCGCCGACAACGACAACAACAACTCTTTTTTATCACTAAATGAAGACTCCCTTTCCAGAGTCTCCGCTGCTAAAGACGCCAATGAAGCCCTGCAAATAATATCTGTAATCACTAATAAAAGGAACGGTTTAGTTAGTGTAACTGATTGTTGTGGTATTATAACTGCCGCCATTGATCGCGGCAATACTGATTTGGCTCTCTCTGTTTTTTACGCTATGCGTTCCAACTTCGATCAAGGTAGTCGGTTAGTTAGTTATTAATCAGTATTATTCAATTTGAATTTGTTCTTTTTAAACAAATAAAAAATATGTATATTGCAGGCGTTACTGAGATAGAAAGATGGAAATGGTCGCGGCCGGATGTTAGTGTTTACACGTCATTAGTTCAAGGTCTTGCTGCGGCATTGAAGGTTTCTGATGCTCTTAAGATGATTGATTATATTTGCCGCGTTGGTGTGTCGCCTAGCGAGGACGAGGTAAATGGTGATTTGTAGTTAATTAATATTCATTAATGAAAAAAGGGAGTCTAGTAATAATAAAGTTATGGATTGTGGTTTTGGTAGGTGCCATTTGGTAAGGTTGTGAGATGTCCAACTTGTATGATAGCTGTTGCTGTTGCACAACCTCAACATGGCATTCAGGTATTTGGATACAAGGGCTTTCAATATAATGTCTAGCCTGGATGTCTGGCAGCCCTGCAATTCTGGATATTATTGCTCTCGGCACTGTAGTTTAATTGTTTGATATGTTGTAGTGATGATATAATGCTTTTTCTGTAGATTGCATCTTGTTCCAAGTGCCGGTACCAATACGAACTTGTTTCTGGGGATATCACCAGTATTGACTCAGAAGCAATCAGGTTGGTTTACTTCCATCTGTATTGTTACATTCAAGCTACATGCTGTCTGTTCTGCTTGTAAAGTTTAAAATATTTAGTCAAGAGCACATCTACGGTGTTTTTATTTGACAAGGTATAGTTTGAACTGATAAATTCATTTTTTACAATAACTAGTATGGTGTTGATCCTGGGATATTCACTTTTTCTAAGGAAATACTCCTGCCGAACGCAGCATGGATCTTCCTGCTTGGGAAAGGGGGCTAAGATTTTTGCAACTAATGAAGCAAAGTATTCCTGCAGCTGTTCACTCCATTGTGGTATGTTTTTCTTGAATTTGAATGTCAACTGGTTCTTGTACTTTATTCAGGTTTTAAGCCTTTCTTTGGAAACTCCTCATTATTTGATATCGAGCTACCTTCTAAGTTCTAATGCAAAACTAATATTCTGACCAGCCGTTTCAGAAGTGGTATGAAACTTATAAATTGTTGTGGTGTTTGTAACTTTTATGGCCATCACTGCTCATGTTCCTTAGGTTTAAAAAGTTCTGCTGTTGCAAGACGAGATTGTTATGGTAGTTCAAAATGGTAAAATCGCTTTCTTTAGTACCAGGAAGTTATTTCACAAGTTGATCCACTGGCCTCATACTAGATAGGATTCGTAGGTTGTATACACCATTAATGCCAAAATTTGCCTTTTGTGCGCTAAAAAAATCATCTTCAATGGCACCCTTCATGTAATCTTCTTCTTCTTCCTTTGGTGGCAAGTTTCGGTGTCCCATATGGCTTAATAGCAAATTTATCCTTATCTGGTTGTCCTGCTACATTCTGGAGACCTGAAATTTGATCTTTATGCTTCTTTTCTCTCTGTCCACTGTTAATGTTTTCACCTCATATTAACAAAGAATCCCTCCCGATTAGATGCCCTTATTCCCTTTAAACATCTCATAATAATTTCTATGCATTTCTACTTTTCAGGTACAGACCCCTTCTGGTATGGCAAGGACACAGAGATTTGCTACTGAAACAGTAGACCTTCCAGCACAAAAAAGTGAAAGGGTGACCATTGCTTCAGCAGTTCCATCAAATGTTTACAGAAATGTGGGCCCCTTTAAATTTAGTCCAAAGGCTCCCAAAGTCTACCCTGGAGAACCAATGTGCCTGACAAACCATAAAAATGGTCGGGAGTCACTGTTGTTAAGAGCCCCTGTAAAAGATGGAAAGCTATCCTTGCTTAACCCTTCTGTTCTTGTTCCGCTCCTTGCTGTCTTGGTTGCTGGAGATGCTGCATCTGGTATTATTGATCCCAGCTTGCCCCAATTCCTTGTAGTTGCTGCTATTTCTTCTCTTGGTGTTGGAGCTACTCTAAATACACTGGTTTTCCCTGGATTGAACCAGGTGAGCCTGACTCTCCTGTTTTCTTGGATATTTTTCTGCTAACTAGTTTCTGCTTTTGAGATTCCAAATACTTGTTTACTTGTTTAAGACATCCATCTAACTCTTAATCTATTCTTGTCATAAAAGTTCCAGCATTTAGCTACTAGACTCCTTTTCTTTTCTCGTTTATGTCCATGCTTCATTTGTATCAGAGGATTAATTCTCTGGTTCCTTTGCCTTCGATGCTTTATTTAGACTGTCGCAGTTGTAAGGCTGCTAGTTGTAATTCAATGAGGCTAAATTTGTTCAACTGATTTGGATGTTATTCAACCTGTTAAAGATTCTTCTGAAGAGAACACAGAATGAATAATCATCTCTTTGATGGTGTCAGCTTCCTCAAAAGTCAGTGGATGCAGCTGCAATCAAGCAGAAGCTGTTGTCTCAGTATGACTTACTTCAGTCTCGCATTAAGGAACTAAAAGAAGCTGCTGAAAAAGAGGTATTCACATGCGTGCTGTGACTGGTACTATCACAACTTCTGTTACTATTTCTTGATATGTCAGTAATATACTGAGGTTCACATTGTCTGTTGGAACCTCAAGTGCAACAGATGTGTTCAAAAGATTTGGAAGAAATGACTGTAAGATTTCCATATGTTGCATGTATAGGTTTGGATGTTGGCTCGGATGTGTCAGCTGGAGAACAAGATTTTTGCTGTAGGAGAACCTTCTTATCGGTGAAACCCTCTTGACATTCTAGCAATCTAGTTCATCATGCTTGCTGAATTTATTCTAATCCACATGCAGTCCCTTCTTTGTAGCTCACTCATTTCATTCTTTCAGTGCCCGTAGAACTAGGGTGAAAAGGGTCCGAGAAGGCCTAGAAAACTCACTTGAAGGACGGATCGAACTCATTGATAGCTATGCAAGAGTATGTTTTTGACAATATAGGAGAAAAAAGAAAATGAAAAAAAAGGGTTAAATTTTCCCCTTAAATCATTACCATCAACAAATGCACATATATTGTTTTAATTTCTGCTCCAGATTGGGATTGGTCACTAGGTTACTCTTCACTCTCAGATTTCTTCGATGATTGAAATTGAGGTTGAAATGGACTCTGATGTTCTTGCTGCGGAAGCGTTGAGCAATGTGGTGCGTGCTATTTTAGTTGCTTCATATCCTTGATCTCTCGATGCTTAAACAAAGGTACTGAACTTAGTAATTTTTGTTTACAGGAAAGCATAGCTGAACAGATACAGCAAATCATGGAGCTGGAAAATCTTGAAGAGGCATGTTTTTTTTTAGTTTTTACCATATTTGAAAGAGAATTGGTTAGATTGAGATTCTCGAAGTCAAACTCTGGAATAATTACTGCCTAGAAGAAACTAAAACTTAAATATATCTGAAATGAGTGTACATACTGTGTTTGATCATGAACTCTTGAACTTGACCACACGGAATGCTTGAAAACAAATAGATCAATAGAAAGTGAAGTGAAGCATGTAAACGATCCAAATATCCACTTGTCACGCAGTTTGCTTTACGTTTCCATTTATTCTTTCTGTCTTACCTTTTCCTTTCCTTTTTTTAATTTTTGAAAGAAATATCTGGTTTGATGCAGAGATGGAGACTACAAGCTGAAGCAAATGACGAGGCTGAAAGACTACTTAGTTCTCAACCTGTAACTATTGAGTGGATTTAATCATGGTTCTGGTTAGAATTCAGCCACCAACCTCCAGTTTGCATAGTGTTGCATTGATATACCTTATGCCTCTACTTGAGAAGATCTGCTCGGTTGAATCATCTAAAAAGCAGGCAGGAAATACGCTTGTGTGAAAGCGCTAACTCATGATCAGAACTACCATTGCACATCAGCAATTAAATCTTGGCATGTGTTTAAATGGAGGACCAGAAGCCAGGTGCTTGGTTGTGCCACAGCCGAAAACTGTTCTGGAACCCATTGAGTAATTAACCTACTTAAGCTACAAAGGTATTTTTATGTGTTGTTAGCATATGGCAATGGAAATCGTAAAGTTGATCACCTCACTTGTGAGTTTTGTAACACAAATGTCTGTACAAATATAGGGACATGCTCTTAGTTTTCCTGCTTGTTACTGTAGATAAATTCTGATCATCTCTGCAGAAAGAAGTTGGAACTATTTCATGTTTCCTTTTGTGGAGCCTGGATTATTTGGTAATGGTCAACAATAAAAAGAATGCTAAGTTGTCTCCACCTGATATCCTGTAGTAGTCCTGTGAGTGGATTTATTATTTTTCCGACTGTATTTGTTTTTAGTCAAAAGTCGGTTGAAGATAAAATAGGTGGCACTTATTTCATGGTTGAATCAACATGGTGACTGCAACCGGTTACCTAATTTAGCAGCAAACACAGTATATGCTAAGTCAATCGGTTAGATCTAATGATTTCTTTTCTTTTTGTCATTTCGTTTTTATTATTGTTTTCTTGTTTCTCTGGGTTTAGGCGTGGCAGTGATTTGAAAGAAGACTAATGCATGTGGCATGGCTTAATTCGCATGCCTCATTATTTCTATTTCTTCTTCTTCTTCTTCTTCTTCTTCTTCTTTTAAGAAAAGAAGAAGACGGAAGGGAGAGGGTGGCGGGGGTTGAAAGGCTGACAGGGACTTACCCTATCGTAGTTTTGGAACAAACAGGGCTCTGGCTTTTACTTTTGAGGGTTGCAAAACCTGCTAAACCAAAGGAGAGCATCTCCAGCTATTTTTGCATGTAAAGCATGGGAATTTTTTACAAGATAAAAAGCAAGACGACACGAGCGGAACCTTGTTGAAGGCCAGAAGAGGTGATTGCCTTTTTTCCTTTTTGCTTTTGTGTAAAGTCAGGGCGGTGAAGCAACATGCAACCCGGTTGAATTCATGACATTGTTAATTATGTCTAAAAGGTACGCGAGTGGCTTGAATGTTGCGATACCCCTTTTAAAAACTATGTTATAAAAAGGTAAATTGGATCTCAAAGCATCTTTTTAGGCCTCTAATGATGCCGATGAAAAGCTAAATCAAATCAATAAAATATCACAATCTCATCACCTACCTTGTAATTCTTTGTTGCCTTAAAGGGACATGTATTTGAGCTCCGGAGGTTTCTCGGAACGATCTAGTGATCCTAATATCGCCAAAAAAAAAAAAAAATTCTATAAAAAAAAAAGAAAAGGGAGGCATGCTTTGCAGTTTCGTGTTCTAGGCTTCCACTTACGGATAGAGAGACGAGCATTATCCAAAAGAGAAAAAAATAAAATTAAAAGGATAGGGGGATAAGAATAAGGTTCTCTTTCTTTTGGGCATAGAAACGTATAGCTAGCTATAATGTGGAAAGTGTATTGATTTTTTATTTTTTTTCATATGATTTATCATAATAATAATTCCTCGCAAAATTAATATTTTAAAAATACCCACAAAACTATTTTCGCTCTCATCTCCTCATTGCCAGAGGATGAGAGAGGAAGAAATAGCTTCACATCAAAGTGACTGTTCCGTCTTAACTTGGGCCTCCGTCCCCATGCAACCTCTGCCTCCTTGTCAAGCTGCGTTCCAACGCTTTACAAGATTAGCTGACCAAGGACCTCGCCATCATTCAATATGCCCCCACTTCTCCTATCAAGGCAAAACTGATTGTTTTATGAGCATATAATTAAAGCACTCAGAAAAGTTGCAGAGGCAACAAGACAACAGTTAGAAAAGATAGTTTATGTTATACGACA